>ERZ761602.56-NODE-56-length-250940-cov-10.259406_pt1 | contig 250940 bp, 198 predicted proteins | sample MGYA00512165_ERZ761602 | MGnify/ENA primary metagenome ERZ761602 (study PRJEB28899, sample SAMN02445085) | bioreactor sludge metagenome | biome: EBPR sludge; isolation source: Thorneside wastewater treatment plant | place: Australia: Brisbane, Thorneside... | reverse complement strand
CCGCCCGCGATCGCCGCCGCTGCGCCGCCGGCAGCGCCGCCGCCGGCAGCGCCGATCGTCGCTCCGGCCGGCGATCTGCGCGCGCGCACCCTCGCCCTGCTGCAGAACCACCCCCTGTTGCAGGGCACTATGGAACTGTGCCGTTTCGACGGCCCGAACCCCGCCGGCGTCGTGACGGTGACCCTGGTCAGCGACCGCACGATGTACCGCGACCGCCTGGCCGCGCCGAAGCTCCAGGCCGATCTCACGCAGGTGATCCAGGAAGCCGCCGGCCGGCCGGTGAAGGTCGAATGGAAGCTGCCTTCTGCCGCACCAGCGGCGAACGCCCCTGCAGCGAAGCCGGTGACCGATCCAGGGCCGCGCACGAAGGGTGTGATCGGCGCCTTCGGTGGGCGCGTGGTGCAGGTCAACCCACAGGACCGGCAGCCTTCGCCAGCACCTTCGCCTGCCGACGACGACGGCGCGCCCCTGGACGAGCCGCCGCCGAACCTCCAAGAGTGAACGGTCCGCGTCGTGGCGGCAGCACCCGATCGGAGGCATGATCGGGACCGGAGCACACCATGGGTACCGGATTCGGCGACATGCAGAGCCTGCTCAAGCAGGCGCAGGACATGCAGCGGCGCATGCAGGACGCCACGCGTTCGCTCAACGAGCGCATCCTCGAAGGTTCGGCCGGCGGCGGCGCGGTCAAGGCCTACGTCAACGGCAACCAGGAACTGCAGGCGGTCAAGATCCAGAAGGCCGCGGTCGACCCGGCCGACGTCGACACGCTCGAGGACCTGGTGACCGCAGCGGTGCGCCAGGCCTTGGCGGCGGCGAAGGAACTGCGCGACCGCGAAATGGCGAAGGTGACCGGCGGCCTCAACCTGCCGGGCATGGGCTTCTGAGCCTGCACCGGTCGGCATGGCCCACCGCGACCGCACGATCGAAGCACTGATCACCGCGCTGCAGCGCTTGCCGGGCATCGGGCCGAAGACCGCCGAGCGGCTCGCGTTCCACCTGCTGCGCATCGACAGCGCCGAGGCGCTGCAGCTCGCGCGCGCGATCGAGGAGGTGCGCGCGGCCGTGAAGTCGTGCCGGCATTGCTTCCAGCTCGATGCGCAGGATCCGTGCAGCGTCTGCGCCGATCCGGCACGCGACCGTTCGATGTTGCTCGTCGTCGAGGACCCGCGCGAGGTCGCGCGCTTCGAAGACGTCGGCTACCGCGGCCTCTACCACGTGCTGCAGGGTCGGCTCTCGCAGCTCGAGGGCATTCGGCCCGAGGACTTGACCACGGCATCGCTCGTCACGCGCGTGCGGGACGGTGGCTTCGCCGAGGTGTGTCTGGCGACCAATCCCGACCTCGAGGGCGAAGGCACCGCGGCCGTGCTCGCCGAGCAACTGGCGCCGCTCGGGACGAAGGTGACCCGGCTCGCGCGCGGCTTGCCCGCCGGTTCGTCGATCGCGCAGGTCAGCGCTTCGATTCTCGCGGACGCGATCGAAGGGCGGCGACCGCTGCCGTGACCGCGCGCGACGATCTGCCGATCGACGCCGTGCTCCCCGCGGTGCAGCAGGCGCTGCGCGCGACGACGTCGCTGTTGCTGCTCGCGCCGCCGGGCTCGGGCAAGACCACGCGCGTGCCGCCGGCGTTGCTCGGGCAGTTGCCTGCCGACTCTCCGGAGGTGGTCGTGCTCGAACCACGGCGGCTCGCCGCCCGCGCGGCGGCGGCCCGCGTCGCGCACGAACTCGGCGCCGAAGTCGGTGGCCTGGTCGGTTACCAGGTGCGCGGCGATGCGCGCGTCAGCCGGCAGACCAGGATCCGCTTCGTCACCGAGGGCGTGCTGGTGCGGCAGCTCGTGCGCGATCCGTTCCTCGAAGGGGTCGGCGCCGTCTGCCTCGACGAGTTCCACGAACGCCACCTCGAAGGCGACCTCGCTCTGGCGATGCTCGCCGAGACGCGCGCCACCGTTCGGCCCGAGCTGCGGTTGTGCGTGATGTCGGCGACGCTCGATCCCGCACCGCTGCAGGCGTTCCTGCCCGATGCGACGACGATCGAGGCCGATGGCCGCCTGCATCCGGTGCGCGTCGTGCACCTCGACCGCGCGGCGACCGAAGACCTCGAAGTGACGGTGCGCACGCTCGTGGAGCGCGCGATGACGGAGACCGCGGGCGACGTGTTGGTGTTCCTGCCGGGAGCCGGCGAGATCGCGCGCGCCGAACAGGCGCTGCAGAACCTCGCGCGGCGCCTCGACGCGATGGTGCTGCCGCTGCACGGTCGGCTCGACATCGCCGATCAGGACCGCGCGCTGCGGCCGCAGGGGCGGCGCAAGGTCGTGCTGTCGACGAACGTCGCCGAGAGCTCGTTGACGATCGCGGGCATCACCGCCGTCGTCGACACCGGGCTCGCGCGCGAGTTGCGCTTCGACCGCGGTCGCGGCGTCGACGTGCTGCAGCTCGAACGCATCAGCCGTGCGTCGGCGGCGCAGCGCGCCGGCCGTGCCGGCCGCACCGGCCCCGGCGTCTGCTATCGCGCGTGGACCGCCGCCGAGGAACGCGGCATGCAGGCACGTTCGTCCCCGGAAGTGCAGCGCGTCGACCTGTGCGGGCCGGCCCTGCTGGTGCGCGCATTCGCCGGCCGCGATCCGCGCGAGTTCCGGTGGTTCGAGGCGCCGCCGGCCGACGCGCTGGCGGCCGCGGACGCGTTGCTCGCCGACCTCGGCGCGGCAGCACCAGGGACCGGGACGCTGACGCCGCTGGGCCGATCGCTGCTCGAGCTGCCGCTGCACCCGCGGCTCGCCGCCGTCGTGCTCGCGGGCCGCACCGCCGGTGGTGCGGTCGCGGCGGCGACCGCGGCGACGCTGCTCGCCGACGTCGACCAGCTCGGGCGCGGCGATGGCGTCGACCTGCACGCCGCGGTCGATGCGTTCCTGCTCGCCGAGGAACGGGGCTTCCCCGAACACCTCTGCCGCGAGTGTGGACTCGCGCCGTGGCAGGCGCGGCAGGTGGCGGCGGCGCGCGATCGGCTGCTCGGCGGCAGGCCCGCGGGCAGCCGGGACACGTCGGCGCTGGCGCGCTGCTTGCTCGCCGGCTTCCCCGATCGCGTCGCGCGTCGTTCTGCTGAAGGCGACCCGCGTGCGGCGACGATGGTCGGTGGCCGCGGCCTCGTGCTGCCGGCCGCCGCCGATGGCCAGGAACTCGTGCTCGCGCTGCGGTTGCTCGAGACCGGTCGCCAACAGCGCTCGCGCGCGCTGCTCACCGTCGAGGTCACCGCCGAGGACCTGGCGGTGGTGTTCCCGCGAGCGCTCGTCGACGTCGTCGCTCCCGAACTCGACGCCGATGCCGGGCGCGTCGTCGCGCGCCGCGAGCAGCGGTACCGCGATCTCGCGCTGCGCACGGCGCGCGGCGGAGAGTTGCCCGCTGGCGCTGCCGCCGAGTTGCTGTTGCCGCTGCTCGCGCGGGATCCGTGGCAGTGGCTCGGCGAGCAGAAGGAACTGCGGCGTCTGCTCGCGCGCATGCGCTGGCTCCGCGCGCGCGCGCCCGATGCCGGCCTGCCGGAATGGGACGACGCGGCGGTGGCGCGCGCGGCGCTCGACCTGCTCGCGGGGCGCAGCGACCTGCGCGCGTTGCGCGACGCGGAGGTCGGCGAACTGCTGCTGGCGCAGCTGGATTCTGCCCAGCGTCGCGCGCTGCAGCAGGGCGCGCCGGATCGCATCGAACTGCCGTCGGGGCGCGCGGCGGTCGTCGACTACGACGCGCCCGCCGGGCCGACGATCGCGGCCCGGCTGCAGGAGTTCTTCGGCCTGCGCGCGGTCGGCGCGCTCGCCGGCGGGCGCGTTCCCGTCGTGCTCGAGCTGCTGGCGCCCAACCACCGCCCGGTGCAGGTGACGACCGATCTGCCGAGCTTCTGGGCGAACGTCTACCCGCAGGTTCGCCGCGAGTTGAGTCGGCGTTACCCGCGGCATGCGTGGCCCGAGGATCCGCTGGCGGCGGCGCCACAGGCGCGGCCCGCGCGCCGTCGCCCGGATTGAGGCGGCCGCCGCCGCCGTTGCTCAAGTCGACTCCGAGCCCGGTCGAAAGCGCGTGCGGAGCGTTCGCGGATGAGTCTCGAACTTCGCCAGGGCCAGCGGCAGGAACAGCGCATGGCGCTGCTGCCGCACATGCTGCAGGGCATCGAGGTGCTGCAGCTCGCGACGGCCGACCTGGTGCAACTCGTCGAGGAACAGCTGCAACAGAACGAGACGCTCGAAGCGTTGCCGCCGACGCGCGTCGAACCCGAGGTCCCGGCGGCGACGCGCCTCGCCGAGCGCGAGGACACCGGCTGGCAGGAATGGCGGCGTGGGCCCGCCGGCGACGCCGACGACGGCAAGGCCGCGTTCCTCGCCAACGTCGCCGCCCACGGCCAGACGCTGGCCGACTTCGTGCGTCAGCAGCTCGCGTTCCGCGGCACGCAAGCACTGCTCACCGACGCGGTGATGCTGCTCGTCGAGCACCTCGATGAACGGGGCCTGCTGCCGTTCCTGGTCGAGGACCTCGCCGAACGGCACGACGCTCCGCTCGAACTCCTGCGCGAGGCACACGCCGTGCTGCTGTCGCTCGAACCCCGCGGCATCGGTGCCGCGCAAGGCATCGACGCGATGCTGCTGCAGGCGGCCGGCGATCCGGATCTCGCGACCATCGAGCGTGTGCTGCGCGACCAGCTCGAGGCGCTCGGGCGCAACAAGCTGCCCGAAGTCGCCCGGGAACTGCAGATGCCGCTCGACGAACTGCAGGCGTTGCTCGTGCGCATGCGGCGCCTGAGCCCGCGACCCGCGGCGGCGTTCGAACGCGGCGACGACCCGCCGCTGCGGCCCGACGCGTTCGTCTGGTTGCACGACGGCGCGGTCCACGTGGCGCTCGACGACGCGTCGCTGCCGGATCTGCAGGTCTCGGCCGAATATGCGGCGCTGGCTGGCGACCGCGCGACGGCGCCCGAGGTCCGCGACTGGCTGCGGCCGAAGCTGCGTTCGGCGCGCGACCTGATCGACGCCGTGCACCAGCGGCAGGCGACGCTGCTGCGCGTCGTCGAGGCGGTGATGCGCCGCCAGCAGCCATTCCTCGCCAAGGGTCGCACGGCGATCAAGCCGCTGCGCATGAGCGACGTCGCCGAGGCGCTCGACCTGCACACGTCGACGGTCAGCCGTGCGATCGCCGGCAAGAGCGTGCAGACCGACCGCGGCATCTTCCGGCTGCGCGACTTCTTCGACGGCGATCGCCTCGACGGCGCGGCGATCGAAGGCAGCGGGCGCCTGGCGATCGCCGAGCAGATCGCCGAACTGGTCGCGGGCGAGGACAAGCAGGCGCCGCTCTCGGACGACGACCTCGTGCGAAGGCTCGGCGAACGCGGCGTGCGCTGCGCGCGCCGCACGGTCACCAAGCACAGGCAGCACCTGGGCATTCCGTCGAGTTACCGGCGCCGGAGGTTCGGAGACGCATGACGAAGTACGACCCGTTCTCGTTCGGGATGCTGCCGGCGCGCGAGCCCGCGCGCCCGGCCGACGTCGACGACTCCCTGTTCGCGGCGCCCGCCGCGGCGCCCGCCGTGGCGCCAGCGAAGGCCGGCAGCGACGACGACTGGCAGCTGCCCGTGGACCCGCCGGCGAGTGCGTTCGAAGCCGAAGCCGCGCCCGCAGTCGCGCCCGCCCGCCCGCCGATCGCGCCGCCCGTGCCGACGCCGCGCGCCGCGGTCCGGCCCACGGCGACGCAAAAGCCCGCGGTATTGGCGCCCACGGCGGCACCCAAGCCCGCGGCACCGGTGCCCACGGCGACTCCCAAGCCCGCGGCTGCCCCGCCGCGCAAGCTCGCCCCGTTGCCGCTGCCGAAGCGAACGGGCGCCTGGTCGCTCGTCGTGCCGTTGGCAATGTTCGGTGCCGGCGGCGGCACGTCCGCCTGGTTCTTCCTCGCGCAGCAGAACCCGGTGATGGGCGGCATCCTCGCTGCGGCCAGCCTGGTCGGCACCGCGCTCGCGTTCGTGTTCCTGCGGCGCTGACGGCGCGGTTGAAGCGCCGCCCGCGACGCACCTATCGTCGCGCGTGTGCCGACCTACCTGCTGACCATCGCCTACCACGGCACTGCGTTCCACGGCTGGCAGCAGCAAGCCGGCTATCGCACCGTGCAGCAGGAACTGACCACGGCGTTCGCTGCGATCGACTGCCCGGCGGTACACGTCGAGGGTGCTGGCCGCACCGATGCCGGCGTGCACGCGGTCGCGCAGGCCGCCCACGTCGTGCTCGAGCGGGACTTCGCGCCCGAACGGCTGCTGCTGGCGCTCAACACCAACCTGCCCGACGACGTCGCGGTGCAGCGCGTCGTGCGCGCGCCCGACGGCTTCCACGCGCGCTTCCACGCCCGGGGCAAACGATACGCCTACCGCTGCCACTGCACGCCGGTGCGGCCGGCGATCGGGCGTGATCTGGCGCATTGGGTCCGGCGGGCAGTCGACGTGCCGGCGATGCGGCGCGCGGCGCAGTGCCTGGTAGGGCGGCACGACTTCGCTGCGTTCGCGAGCAATCCGGGCTACCCGCGCAAGCGTGGGACGACCCGGGCGCTTCACCACGTGCACCTGGTCGAACGGCCGCGCGGGTTCGACTTCGTCGTGCAGGGTGGCGGCTTCCTCTACAACATGGTGCGCAACCTGGTCGGCAGCCTGCTCGAAGTCGGCTACGGCAACCGTTCGCCGGAGTGGTTCCACGGCGTCCTGGCCGGCCGGGATCGTCGCGCGGCGGGCCCGACGGCCCCGCCGCATGGGCTCTACCTGCTCCGGGTGCTGTACGCCCGCGACCTGTCGCCGGCCGGCGACGAGCCCTTCGCGGCCGACGCCGGCACGGGCGACGACGCCTGACGACAGATCCGGCGGGTGGCCGGGCCACGTCGAGTACTTGCACCCGCGGCCCGTTGTGGTCGCCTCTTCCGTCTCTCCCGGATCCGCCAATGCCCCGACTCGTCAGTGCGTTCGTGTTCCTGACCGCCGTGCCCGTCCTCGCGCAGGCCCTGCCGGTCGTTCCCCAGTCCCCCGAGTCGATCCTGCCCGCCTCGACCTACGCGGTGCTGCGGTTCGGCGGCTTGAGCGCCTGCCGCACGGCGGCCAATGCGATGCCGGCGGCTGCCGCCGTGCACGACTTCCTCGCCAAGGTCCCGGCCGAAGTGCGCGCGCAACACATCGAGGCCATGCTCGATCGCGCCGCCGAAGAACTGCAAGCCGGCTGCGACGACATGCAGCTGCGGCCCGCCGACCTGCGCGCGGCGTTCGGCCGGCCGATGGCGCTCGCTGTCGGGCGCGTCTCCATCGAGGGGTGGGGGCCGTCGGTCGCGCTGGTCATCGACACGGGTGAGCACCGGCGTGCCGTCAACCGCCTCGTGCAGTGGGGCGCGCAACTCGTCGCGCAGCACGCCGGCGTCGCCGAGTCCGGCGAGGTCGAAATCGCGGGCAGCAAGTTCCACTCGCTGCTCCTGCAAGAAGGACCGTCGCTGTTCGCCGGCGCGGTCGGCAAGTTCTACGTCGTCAGCAACAGCCGAGGCATGCTGCGCGAGCTGCTCGGCGTGCAGGCGGGCCAGCAGCCGGGGCTGACTGCGGCGACGCGGCTCGGCAGCTTGCAGGGCGAACTGCCGGTGCCGGCGTTGGCTTCGCTGTTCCTCAACACCGCGCCGCTGATGGCCTCGCTCGCGCCGCATCTGCCGTACGAGGCGTCCGACTGGGCCGACGCGCTCGGGCTCGGCGCCTGCGACGCGGTCTACTGGGCCTCGGGCGCGGGGGAATCGGGCGGCGCCGAAATGCTGCATCTCGGGGTCGGCGGCAGCGAGCGTGGCCTGGCCAAGGTCCTGCTGTCGACGCCCGCCGATCTCGGCGCAGCGCGTTCGTTGTCGCCCAACACCGTGGCGTTCGCCGCTGGCAGCCTCGACATCGAAGGCCTGGTCGCTGCGTTCGAGCGGTTCACGGCGTTGCTGCCGGCGCAGGCACGCGAGGAGATGACGCGCGAGATGCACCACGAACTCGGCCGCGAACTCGCGCACATGGGCACGTCGCCGGCCGAACTGCGCAAGCTGCTCGGCGCATTCGGTTCGCAGATCACGATGGCGCTCGCACTCGAGAAGGGTGCGGTGCCGAAGCCCGAACTGCTGGTGCGGATCGCCGTCCGGGATGCCGACGTCGTCGCGCGTCTGATGCGGCAGATGGAAGGGGCGACCAGTGAGCACGCGGGCCTGCAGTGGAAGTCGCGCGACGTCGACGGTCGGGACGTGCGGTTCTGCGCGCTGCAGCCCGAAGGCGTGCCGTTCCAGCTCAGCCCGTGCTACGTGCTGATGCCGGACGCCGTGTGGATCGGTTCGGATGCCGCCGCTCTCGTGCGCGCGCTGCGCCAGGACGCCGCCGAGAGCCTGGCCGAGCAGCCGGACTTCCAGCAGCTCGTGGCGCAGAGCCGAGGGGCCTCGGGCGTGATGCACTTGCGCCTGTTCCGCGCCGTCGAGATCGGCTGGCGCGCCGTCGAGACGAGCCTGTACCCGATGCTCGACTCGCAGGAGGAAATGATCGGCTTCAGCAGCGAGGCGCTGCCGGACGCCGAGACGATGGCGAAGGCGCTCGGCTGCGACACCAGCATCTGGCACGTCGGCAAGGATGGCGTGACGCTGCACGGCCGCGGCACCTTCGCGTCCGGCTCGCTGCTGGCGGCGCTGGGTGCGGTCGCCGACGAGATCTTCGCTCGCGCGAGCGGCAAGGTGTTCTGACCGGCCGACGCGCGCGGCCGTCAGGGCCGCGCGACCACGACCTTGAGCGGGGGCCGGTCGTCGAACGACGGGAAGTCGGCGTCGACCGGCAGCGCCTCGAGGGAGCGCAGCGGCCGGCCGGCCTTCGCGGCGCAGCGCTGCAGCGCGCCGTGCCAGTCCTCGGCGCGCACGTCCGGCACGTGGTTCGTCGCGACGATCGCGCCGCCGTCGGCGAGGGCCAGCAGGCAGGGTTTCCACAGCGACTGGTAGTCGTGCACGACGTCGATCGTGCCGAACGGCGTCTTCGCGAACCGCGGCGGGTCGAGCACGATCAGGTCGAACGGCTCGCGCGCGACGCGGGGGAACGGCAGGTGCTTGCCGCGCCGTTGCACTGGCATGCCGGCGAGTTGGCGCAGGACCGGCTGGCAGTCGGCGTGCAGATGCTCGATGCGATCGCCGAAGCCGTTGGCGGTCGCGTTCGCCGCCGCCACCTCGAGCGCGCTGGCTGCGAAATCGACATCGAGCACGCGGGAGGCGCCGCCGGCCGCGGCGACGAGGCCGACGCCGCCGGTGTAGGCGAACAAGTTCAGCACCCGCTTGCCGGAGCTGTTCGCCTGCACGAACGCGCGCGCGGCGCGCAGGTCGAGGAACAACCACGGATCCTGGCCGCGATGGCGCGCGCGGAACGAGAAGCGCAGGCGCCGTTCGTGGCAGGCGTGCTCGGCCAGCGCTGCATGCGACGGCTGGTGCGGCACGTGGTCGGGCGGCGGCGGCGGACCGCGGTGGTTGGCGACGATCGGCAGGTCGAGGCCGAGTTCGGCGTTCACGACGCTAGCCACCTCGTCGACCTCGTCGGCGGGCAGCGGCGCCCGGAACGTCTGCAGCAGCAGGCACGAACCGTAACGGTCGACGGTGATCCCCGGCGCCTGTTCGGCGACGCCGTGCAGCAGCCGGTAGGCGTCCGTGCCCTCGGCGTGCAGCCGTGCGAGCAACGACGCACGGCGGGCGATCGCGGGCAGCAGGACATCGCGCAGGGGCATGGCTCCGGGATCATGGCTCGGCGGGCCGGGTGGTCCAGACGGCGCTTGCGCCCTGCCTTGCCGTTCGTACTCCTGTCGGCATGACGAACGACCGGCAACTCGAAGCGCTGCGCCGACGCCTGCGCGGCAAGGTCCACGACGCCCAGGGTGCCGTCAGTGTCGACGCCGACGAGCTCCGCACGGTGCTCGACGAACTCGGCCGTCTGCAGCAGAGCAACGACCGGTTGCGGCGGCAGAACCGCCGTGTGCGGCTGCGCCTGCAGCGCGCCGGGCTGGCCGACGAACCCGCCGGCGGTGACGAGGGTGGCGCGGACGACGCATGAGTCGCGTCGTGTTGGTGCACTGGCACGAGGCCGAGGGCAAGGAACGCGCGGCGAGGCTCCGCCAGATGGGCCACGATGTCGTGCTGCACTGGCAGCAGGACGGCGGCGGTGAATTGACGCGAGCGCTGGCGGGGGAGCTGCCCGCGGCGCTCGTGATCGACCTCGGTCGGTTGCCGTCGCACGGCCGCTCGATCGCGACCTGGCTTCGCGAACGCAAGGCGACGCGGTCGGTGCCGTTGCTGTTCGTTCCCGGCGACGCCGAGAAGACCGAACGTCTGCGCGCGGCGTTCCCCGACGCGACGTATGCGCCCTGGGCGAGGATGAAGGCGGCCCTGGCGAAGGCGATCCGGACACCGGTGCGCGATCCGGTGGTGCAGAAGGCCCCGGACTACTCCGGCACGCCGCTGCCGAAGAAGCTCGGGCTTGGCCCCGACGGCGTGCTGGCCGCGGTGCGCGCGCCGGCCGGCTTCGCGGCAACACTCGGGGACCTGCCGGCGGGGGCGAAGGTGGTGCCGCGGCTGCCCCGCAGTGCGAACGTCGTCGTGCTGTTCTGCCGCGCGCTCGCGGAACTGCGTGCCGACTGGCCGGCGGCCGAACGCTGTCTGGCGGCGCGCGGCGGGCTGTGGGTCGCGTGGCCGAAGCGCACGTCGGGCGTCCTTACCGACTTGCGCGAGGATGTCGTGCGCGCGTTCGGCCTCGGTCACGGCCTCGTCGACACCAAGGTCTGCGCCATCGATGCGACCTGGTCGGGCCTGCGGTTCTCGCGCCGCAGCGGCTCGGCTGCGGGCACCTAGCGGTTCGCCGCCGTTCACACACGGTCGCGCTCGTCTGGGTCGACGGCGTTGCCGGTCGTCACCGGCCGGCGGTAGGCTGCCGGCTGCGTTCCACCGGAGGTCCCCCGTGCACGTGAGCTTCTTCCTGCTGCTGTCGTTGTTCTTCTGGGCGGTCGGTTCGCCGTCCTTGGTCATGGCGCAGGGCGTGCGCTACCAGATGCCCGAGCGCATCGAGCGCGCGACCAAGGCCGACGCCGCCGGCGTGCTGCAGTGGGAAGAGTGGACGGCTCCGAAGTGCCTCTCGTGCACCGGTACCGGCAAGGCCAAGTGCACCACGTGCGAACGCTTCCAGGACGAAGCGGAGATCTGCATCGAGTGCAAGCGGAACGCGCAGCGCGAAGTCGCCTGCCGAGCCTGTGCGGGGGTCGGGACCTACCCCGATCCACTCGACAAGGCGCTGTGCCCCGGGTGCATGGGCGCCAGCTTCCTGTTGTGCCCGACCTGCGGCGGTGGCGGTCGCCTGCGCATCGGTGACGGCGCCAAGAACTGGAGCGCCTGTCCCTGCTGCCGCGGCGACGGCGGGTTCAAGTGCGGCGTCTGCAACGGCAACCGGCTGGTCGAGACGGCCGGGCTCAAGCCGTCGCTGCGCGACGCGCCGCCGAAGGAACTCGCGAAGGCGATCGCGGCCACCGATGCCTGCTTGAAGGAACTCGGCCTGGTCAACCCGGCCGGCGGCGACAAGGCGCGCAAGGAACAGAAGGCGTTGGTGAAGGCGCTGGGGGCCGGGGCGAGCGTGCACCCGGCGATCAAGCGTCTGCCCAAGGTGTTCGAGGACTACATGGGCAAGTGCGCCGCGGGCTCGCAGTTCCAGGGGTACGACGAGGAGCAGGTCGAGTCGATGAACCTCGTCAAGCAGAACGCGGAGTACTACCTGAAGCACCAGAAGCGCATGCTCGAGCTGGCGAACAAGCGCGCCGAAGCGAACGCCAAGCTCGCCGCCGAACAGAAGGGCAAGTGACCCTGCTGGCGCGCGGCGGCGCGCGGTAGGCTCGCGCGGATGGTGCGTTCGCGAGTGTTGTCGTTGGTCGTCGCCCTGACGACCGTGCTGTCGTTGCCTGCCCAGGGTGTCGTCAATCCGACCCTGCTACGCGCGGATCCCGGGGAGACCTCGTCGCCGGCTCGCCGGGCCGGCGCTGCCGGCGTCGTCGCCGCCGTGCGTGGGGCCGTGGTCTGGGTCGCGATCGAGGTGCAGGGTGCGCGGTCGTTCACGATCCAGCGCGCGAGTTCGGGCGTCGTCATCGACCGCAGCGGCCTGATCCTCACGTGGGGCAAGCTCGTCGCGGAGATGGAGGGGGCGACGGACAAGCGCCTGTTCGTGCAGCTCGACGACGCCGAGAACACGCAGCTCGGGGCCACGATCGTGCGCATCGACGCCGCTTCGGGCCTGGCCTTGCTGAGGGTGGTGCCACCGGCCGCGGGTCTGCAGGCGGCCGTTGCCGGTCCTGATGCGCCGCCGGCGGGCGAGCCGCTCGTCGTCGTCGCGCGTCCCGAAGGCAAGGAGATGCTCGCGTTCGGCGGTTGCGCGGGCGCGGCCGTTGCCGGCGTGACGCTCGGCGGTGTCGCCTACGCGGCGAACGAAATCTTCCTGACCGACGCGCGCAACGACGAACGTTGCGATGGCGCGCCGGTGTTCGACAGCGCCGGCCGGCTGGTCGGCCTCTGCAGCACCGAACACGTGCGACGCGATCGCAGCGAACCCACGCTCGAGGAACTGAAGCAACCGAGCTTCGCTGTCGCCGTGCCGCTCGGACGCGCGCGGAAGGCGTTCGCCGCCGAGTTGAACGCCGCGAAGGCCCTGGCGGCGCCCGGTTCGTCGCCCGCCGGGGGCGAGCATCCGCAGGTCGGGGCGGTGCGCGCGGTCGCCGCGTCCGTGGTGTCGGTGTTCGCCGGCGACGGCGAGTGGCCGACGCCGGGGCCTCGCGACCCGGGCGGCGTCGTGCGGCGTCCGGATCTCGGTTCGGGCGTCGTGCTCACGAAGTCCGGACTGGTGGTGGCCAACGCGCACGTGGCCAAGGAGGGTGCGCCGCGCGTGCGCAGCGTCGGCGGCGGGCCGTGGCCGGCCAAGGTGCTCGCGACGCACGCCGGAACCAACCTCGCCTTGCTGCAGGTCGAACTGCCGGCCGGCGTGTCGTTGTCGCCGGCGGCGTGCAATGCCGACGACGACGTCGTGCTCGGCGAGGCCGTGCTCGCGGTCGGCAATCCGTACGGCACCGGTCCGGTCGTCAGTGGTGGCGTGGTGTCCGCGAAGCGCGATCGCGAGGGTGGCCGCATCCAGGCCGATGCCAACCTCGGCGCGCAGAACGGCGGCGGTGCGGTCGTCGACGTGCTCGGCCGGCTGCTCGGCATCGCCGACGCCGGGGCCCTCGACCCCATCGACGTCGCGTTCGCGATGCGCGGCGACCGCGTCTCGACCGAGACCAACCTGTCGACGTTCGTCGGCATGCGCCGCGTGCGGCGCGTGTTCGAAGGCGAACTCGCCGCCGTCGATGCGCAGGAGTCGATCCGCACGCCGGTCGTGCCGTCGCCGGCCGAGCGCGAGCGGCGTCGATCGGCGCTGACGGCGATGATCGAACGCACCAGCGGCGCGATGCTGAACATCTACGTCGCGCGCAACGTCGCCAAGGTCGACGAAGACGATCCGTTCGCCTCGATGAAGGAGCCCGAACTGGTGCCGATGAGCCTCGGCTCGGGCGTCATCATCGATCGCAGCGGGCTCGCGCTCAGCAACTGGCACGTCGTCGACGACGCCACGAACGCGGACGGTTCGGCTGCGGCGGACCACGCGGTGACCGCGCGGGTGTTCGGCGGCAAGGAGTACAAGGTGCGGGTGCTCAGCATCTCGCGCGAGGACGACCTCAGCCTGCTGCAGCTCGAACTCGCTCCCGGCGCGGAGGCCCAGGCCGTCGAACTCGGCAGCTCCGACGCGCTGGCGATCGGCGAGATGGTCGCGGCGATCGGCAACCCGCACGGGCGCGCCAACACGATCACGTTCGGCCTGGTCACGCGGCAGAACGACTTCATCCCGGTGCGGGGCCGGTTCGAGAAGCTCGGGCCGGTGCTCGAGACCGACGCGGCGATCAACGGCGGCAACAGCGGCGGAGCGCTGCTCGACATGAACGGGCGGCTCGTCGGCATCAACAGTGCCGGCGGCGGCACGTTCAACAACAAGGGCTACGCGATCCAGGTCGACCACGTGCGCAAGCAGGTGCTGACGCTGTTGTTCGCTGCCTACAAGCTGCGCAGCCCCGACCTCGGCATGCGCGTCGTCGACGAGGACGGCAAGGTGCTCGTGTTCGACGTCGATCTGCGCGGGCCGGCGGCGAAGGCCGGGCTGCGTTCCGGCGATCGCATCGTTTCGCTCGCGGGCGTTCCGATCACCTGGAGCCCCGGGTTTGCGATGACGCTGCGGGCGCAGCCGCCGGGCGTCGAACTCGAACTCGCGATCGAACGCCAGGGTGCGCCGCAGTCGCTGCGGCTCGCGCCGTTGCCGGCAGAGGTCTGGGGCGTCGTCAAGCAGTCGGGCTTGTTGGTGCGCGATCTGCCGTACGCCGAGAACCCCGAGGCCGTCCGCACCTCCGCGATCGCGCTGCATCGCGCGTTCACCGGCGACGCCACCGGCGAGCCGAACGTGATCCCGGAACGTGTGGTCGTGGTCGAGAAGGTCTACGCCGGTGAGCAGCCCGAAGGCACCGACCTCGCCGCCGGCGACCTGCTGCTCGCGGTCGAACTGCGCGACGAGGCGAACAACCCGGTGTTGCGCCGCATCGGCGACGTCGTCGCTCTGCGCGATCTGTGGAACGACCGCCTGCTCGGCAAGTACGCGCAGGAAGGCGGCCAGCTGTGGCGCTGCCACGTCGCGCGCGGCGGCGCGGTTCGCACGGTCGACATCCGGGCGAGCCGGCTGTTCTGGTGATCGCGGGGGCGAGGCCGGTGCCTCGCCCGGGTCTCGTCAGCGCGCCGTGAACTGGCCCTTGGCGCTCTGCTGGCGATCGCTGTCGCCGAAGCTCCACGCGTAGACGATCTGGCCCTTCGGCAATGGCGCGAAGGGGATGAACGCCACCACGCCGGGAGCGGCGCTGGTGCGGTGCGGACCGTCCGGGAACAGGATCGCGCCGTCGATCTTCTCGCCCTTGCCGGTGGTCACGGTGCAGACGTAGCTCGCACGGTTGCCGAGCCCGCTGGTGCCGCCGAAGTGCAGCGTGATCGGCTGCCCGATCTTCTTCACGCCCGTCTTGCCGTGCTTCTCGAGCAGGGCGACGACGTCCGGCCCCAGGTCGTCGACCGACACCTCGGCGTCGAGCACCGTGTCGTTCTTGCGCGGGAAGTAGTTCCACCCGACGTTCGCTGCCTTCGGCTCGCCGAGGCCGCTCACGGTGTTCATCACCAGGATGTCGCCGTCGACGTAGAGGCCGATCGACAGCACGTAGTTGTTGATCAGCGCGTCGCGGTAGCCGGGCAGGTTGACCCAGCTCTCGAACATCTTCTTCGCCGACGACAGGTTGACCTTCGTCTCGACGATCGCCATCTCGGCGAACTTGCTGCCGAGGTAGGTGCCGCCGAGGTCGACCTGCTGGCGGTGCTGCAGTGCCGGTCCACGCTGGTCCTTGTTGGCCTTCAGGTACTCGGCGTGTTCCTTGCAGCGCGTCGACAGCGTCGCCGACCACAGGACCGGCGTGGCGCCCCATTCCTTGCGCGCGGCGTTGAACGCCTCGAGCCACTTGTCGACGCCCTTGCTGATCGCCTGCAGCGGCGGCGTGTTGTTCTGGATCGCCTTCAGCACCGGCGAGGCGCCGGTCCAGAAGTCCTCCCACTCCTTGTCGAGCTGCGCCACCGACACATCGGGGTGCTTCTCTGCGAACAGCTTCTCGAACTCGGTCGGTTGCTTGATGCGCTTGCTCGCCAGTTCGACCGCCATCTGGTCCATGCCGCGCAGCATCTCGGGATCGCGGCGCATCATGTAGTCGCAGAACGACCACGCCTTGATGCGCTGTTCGTTGGTGAACTTCGCCGTCTCGCAGAACGGCAGTTCCTTCGCTGGCACGCCGCCCGTGCTGCGCCATGCGAGCTCGAGGTTCAGGTTCTTCCAGACGTCGAAGTCGGGCGACTGGTACTCGCGATCCTCTTCACTCGCCGCGGTGCCCTGTTGCTTCTCGAGGTCGATGCCGTGCAGGCGGTTGTTGTTGAAGACCATGCCGACGAAGGTGTGGCCGATGCCCTCGGAGAACGCGTCCGCTCGGAAGCCGGCGTGGATCTGGGCGACCCGGCGAACGCAGGAGTCGAACAGCACTTGCGGCCCGCTGTTGATGCCGACGCGCGTGTTACCGATCGTGCTCCCGCCCGTGTGTTCGAGCTTCCACTCGAGATTCTCGACGTTGTTGGCGCGCAGGATCTGCTGGTAGGTCTCCTTGGCGGTGAACGACGCCATGTCGCTCTGGCTCCACCACTCCTTCGGCACCTGCCACGGGAACGCGGCTTCGCAGACGCGCATCGCGCGCTCGGCCCACTCGAGGGCCTTCAGCAGGTTCTCCTCCTCGGCGGCGTCGCCGTGCAGCGTGAAGTGCTCGCTGCGCACCGTGATGTACTTCACCTGAGCCTTGTCGAGCACCGGGCACTCGACGCCGCTGTCGACCTTCTTGACCTCGTAGGTGACCCTCGACTGCTCCTCGACCACCTTCTCCATCATCTTGCTGCGGTCGAACAGCGTCTGCTCGAGCGCGGTGCCGGTGACGCCGCCGACTTCGCGGTGCTCGAGGGCCTTCTGCGCCTGCGCGTCGTTGTCGACCCAGCGCAGCACCATGCGCCAGTGGTGGAGTGCCAGGTCGGTGCGGCCCGCTTTCGCGGCGCGCTCCGCCTGGCCGCGGTGCTGGTTGGCGAGGTCCTTCTTCAGCGCCTCGTACTGGCGCTGCAGCGGTTGGCCCTCGGCGCCGCTGCCGGTGTCCGTGGTCGGGTAGGGCTTCTTCGGGTCGGGGTTCCAGCCAGCGCCGATCTTGACGTAGCCGAGTGCGGTCCAGGCCTCGGCGTTGTCCGCGTCGTACAGCTTGTGCACCTGCAGCCAGACCACCTTGGCGATGCGCGGGAAGCCCTTGTCGAACGCCTTCTTCGCGAAGGAGTTGAGGGCCTTGGCCTGGCGCTGGTTGAACTCGGCCTCCTCGTTCTGGGCGCTCGCGACGGCGAGCAGCGTGCAGGCAACGAAGGCGGAAACGGCGGTGCGGTGGGTCATGGAGGCGCAGTGGGGCCGGAACATCGAGCGCGCGAGCTTACCGACCGACGCGGCTCGCTGCATGGGACCGTCACGGGAACAGCACCGGGCGCCATTCGCGGTTGTTCGGTCGGGGCCGATCGCCATACTGCTCGCCCTTCGTGGTCCGCCGACCACGTTTCCCGGTGGGCCGGGCGCGCGGCGGATCACGCCGCGAATCCACCAGCAGCATGAGCAAGGTCTACGACATCGGTGTTCTCCCTGGCGACGGCATCGGCGACGAAGTCGTCCGCGAAGCCCTGAAGGTGCTCGACGCGATCCAGTCGATCTACGGCTTCACGACCCGGCGGGAAGCCCTGCCGTACGGCGCCGAGCACTTCCTGAAGACCGGCGAGACGATGCCCGACGCGGCGTTCGACCGCATCCGGCAGATGCACGCAGTGCTGTTCGGCGCGATCGGCGATCCGCGCATCGAGGTCGGCAAGCTCGAGTTCGCGATCATCGCCGGCATGCGGCACAAGCTCGACCTCTACGTCAACCTGCGCCCGGTCAAGCTCTACCACGAGTCGATGTGCCCGCTGAAGGGCAAGACCCCGGCCGACATCGACATCCTGTTCCTGCGCGAGAACACCGAGGATGCCTACGCCGGCATCCACGGCACGACCAAGAAGGACACCGACTTCGAGATCGCGCACCAGTCGATGGTCTACACGGCGCGCGGAACCGAGCGCATCATCCGTCACGCCTTCGAACTGGCGAAGAAGCGCGGGCCGAAGAAGGGCCGCGAGAAGCCGATGGTCACCTTGATCGACAAGGCGAACGCGGTGCGCGCGCAGGACATCTGGACGCGCATCTTCGCCAAGGTCGCCAAGGAGTATCCGGGCATCGCCACCGACCACGCCTACATCGATGCGGCGTGCATGTGGCTGATCAAGCAGCCGGAGTGGTTCGACGTCTGTGTGACGACGAACCTCTTCGGCGACATCATCACCGATCTCGGCGCGATGCTGATCGGCGGCATGGGCATCGCTTCGTCGGGCAACATCCACCCCGGCAAGGTGTCGATGTTCGAGGGCATCCACGGTTCGGCGCCGAAGTACAAGGGCACCGACAAGGCGAGCCCGCTGGCGACGATCCTGGCGATGGGGCTGATGCTCGATCACATCGGGCAGCCGCAGGCGGCGACGGAGCTCGAGGCCACGGTTGCGGATCTGATCCAGAAGGGTCGCATCCGCAGCCTGAAGGCCGGCGACCACAAGTGCAGCGAACTGGGTTCGATGGTGCGCGACGAACTGCTCGCGCGCGCGCGCGTTCGCGCGTGACGTCGACGCCACCGTCAGACCGGCGGTGGATCGGTGGGGATGCGCCAGCGCGGCGGGGTCGCGGGGCGCCCCGCATCGCTGGTCGGGGCAGCCGTCGGGGTCGGTGCCGTTGCCGGCTTGCCGGCATCGGGTCGCAGGGTCGGCGCGGCTTCGTCGGGCATGGGGCCTCCGCGTCAGAAGTGCGCTGGCGGGGGCAATCACGGCGGCGGCGTGGCGCCGCTACCAATCCGTTACGTGGGCGAGTGGAGTCGGCACCGTAACCGTCGCCTACCGTGCCGTGCCCGTGTGGGCGACCGGCCCATACCCGACCGCATTCCCCGAGGAACCCATGAAGATCCGTATCGCGTCCCTGTTGCTCGCTCTCGCCCTGCCGCTCGCCGCGCAGGAACCCGTCGCCGCCGAAACGGAGGCGATGTTCTACAAGGCCTTCTACCTGGAGAAGGGCCAGCGCGACTTCGCTGGTGCCATGGCCCTCTACGAGCAGTTCCTGGCCAAGGCCCCGGAGCACAAGCTCGCCAAGGAAGCCGCCACCCAGCAGTTCCGACTGCTCGACCAGACGGGCAAGACCAAGGAGCGCGACGCCTTCAAGGCGAAGTACGAGAAGCTGCTCGGCAACGTCGCGAGCGCTCCGGCGGCCGGTGCGGGGGAACGCCCGGCGCGCGCTGACGGCGAAGGCCGCGGCGATCGCGCGGGTGGGGGCGCCGGTGGCCGGACCGACATGGCCGCGCGCGTCGCCGAGCTCGAGAAGCAGATCGAGAAGGCGCGCGCCGACGGCAACGCCGAAGAGGTCAAGAAGCTCGAGCAACAGCTCGAGCGCGCCCGCGCGGGTGGCCGCGGGGCAGGTGGTCAGGCCGGTGGCGCTGGTGGCCGCCGCGGCGGGTTGATGGGCGCTCTGTCGGGCAACAAGAAGGTCGCCGAGATGACGGCCGAGGAACTCACGCAGCTCAAGGAAGGCCTCGGCGGGGCTTCGCGCATGATCAACATGATGAAGGAGAACGGCCAGGAAGAGGCCGCGACGAAGCTCGAGGGCAACATCGAGAACCTGAAGAAGGCGCTCGAGGCGAACAAGCTCGACGACGCGCAGAAGGCGCTCGACGTGATCCGCGAGTCGCTGCCGCGGCGCGGTCGCGGCGGTGACGCTGGTGGAGCGGGTCGCCCCGCCGGCGGCGGTGGTGGCAACGGTGGCGGCGGCGGCAATGGCGGCGGCGGCGGGCTCTGATCCCCTCCGCCCGACCGCGCCGGTCGAACCCACGGCCCCGGTGAGCACGGCTCACTGGGGCCGTGTGCTTTCGTCCGGCCCGCGCTTCCGGCGGACGCCGCCGTCCGGCAGATTGGCGGCGTGGCGACGGCGACGATCGATCCGGTGCGGCTCGAGGTGTTCCACCACCTGCTGAGCGCCTTCTGCGAAGAGGCGGGCGTGCGCCTGCAGCGCAGCGCGATCAGCCCGAACATCCGCGAGCGCGCCGACTTCTCGGTCGCGATCTTCGATCGCAACGGGCGCCTCGTCGCCCAGGCGGCGCACATCCCGGTGCACCTCGGCAGCGCGGGCGATGCGGTCGCGGCGGTGCGTCGCGACCTGGCGCTGGCTCCGGGCGACGTGGCGTTGCTGAACGATCCCTACGCCGGCGGCACGCACCTGCCCGACCTGACGATGGTGCGGCCGGTGTTCGTCGACTCGCGCCGCGCGCCGGAGTGGTTCGTCGTCAACCGAGCGCACCACGCGGACGTGGGTGGCAGTGCACCAGGTTCGATGGCGATCGCCGCCGACCTGCACGCCGAAGGGCTCGTGCTGCCGCCCGTGTACTGGCGGCGGGCTGGCGTCCGGCAGCGCGACCTCGCGGTGCTGTTCGCGCGCAACGTGCGCGGTGCTGGCGAACGGCTCGTCGACCTCGCCGCCCAGGAGGCGAGCCTCGAACACCTCGACGCGCGGCTGCGCGGTGCCGCCGCCGAACATGGCCTGCGGCGGCTGCGGGCGGTGCAGGACCAGTTGCTCGCCTACACCGAACGGGCGGGTCGCAGCATGCTGCGCGAGTTGCCGCGCGGCACCTTCCACGCTCGCGACTGCCTCGAGGACGACGGCTTCGGCCACGGCCCGCTGCCCATCGACCTGGTGCTGCGCTTGCGCGGCGGCAGCGCCGAGTTCGACTGGCGCGCGACCAGCGACGAGGCGCGCGGTGGCGTCAACGCCAACCGCAGCATCGTGATGGCGGCCTGCGTCTACGCGCTGCGCTGCCTGTGCCCCGATCGGCTGCCGACGAACGACGGCCTGTTCCGTCTGATCCGGTTGCGCACGCGACCGGGCTCGCTCGTCGATCCACGTTCGCCAGCACCCGTCGCCGGCGGCAACGTCGAGACCAGCCAGCGCCTCGTCGACGTCGTGTTCGCCGCGCTCGCGCAGGCAGCACCCGGCCGCGCGCCGGCGGCGTCGGCCGGCACCATGAGCAACCTCTCGTTCGGCGGCCGCCGACTGGACGGTAGCGAGTTCACCAGCTACGAGACGCTGCCCGGTGGGGCCGGTGCTGCACCGACCGCCGCCGGCCAGGCGGCGATCCAGACGCACATGACGAACACGCGCAACACGCCGATCGAAGAGATCGAGCAGCGTTACCCCGTGCGGGTCGTCGGTCTGTCGGTGCGTCGCGGCAGCGGCGGTGCGGGCGCACGGCGCGGCGGCGACGGCCTGCAGAAGGAACTCGTGCCGCTGGTGCCGCTGCAGGTGTCGTTCCTCGGCGAACGCCATCGCACAGCACCACCCGGCGCGGCGGGCGGCGGTCGGGGGCGGCCCGGCGAACTGCACGTGGTGCGCTCTGGCGCCCGCGTGGCCCTGCCGGCCAAGACCTCGCTGCGCATCGAACCGGGCCAACGCCTGGTCGTGCGCACGCCCGGCGGCGGAGGGCACGGCCGTGCGTGAGCGCGTCGCGATCGCACTGCTCGCGTTGGCGGCGTGCACCGCAGGTCCGTACGAGCCCTGTCCGGTGGTGGTCGACGGCTCGCTGCCGCCGGATGCTTTCGGCCGCTGCAGCGCGGTGATCCAGGGCGCCTTCGGGCCGCTCGCGGTCGCCGATGCCGAGCGGTTCCTGCTGCAGAGCGAATGGGCGCCGGTCGCCGAGCCGGTGGGCGAGCGGCGCGCATCGGTGTTCCGCGCCGCCGCGTCCGGCGGGGACCTGGCGGTGGTCGTCGAACTGCGGCGCCTGGCCACGCCGTGGTTCGGCCTGCCGGAGTGGAGCGTCGCGCGCGGCGATCCCGCCGCCGAACGCGACCTCGCCGCAGCACTGCAGGCGGCGTTGCAGCCGCCGCGCTGACTCAGCTGCCGGCGAACGGCAGCGACGCGACGATCGCAGCGAGCTGGCGGTGCCGCGGCCAGCGCCGGGCCGCGCGCGCCAGCAGGGCCATCGCCGCCGGCAGGCGATGGCGCGCTTCGAGCACGCGGGCGCGCGCCAACACCACGGCCGCCGAGGAGGCCCCGGCGAACCGGCGCGCAGCGCGCAGCGCCGACGTCGCCGCGTGCAGGTCGCCCGCGACGACGTGCGCCTCGCACGCCCACAACCAGGCGGCGCCGTCCTGTGGTGCCACGGCCACGGCGTCGGCGAGCAGCCGCCGCGGCGCGTCGTCGTCGAAGTGGCGCCGCTTCGTCCACCGCCGCAGGATCGCGCGCTCGGGCAGCGTCGCGGCGCGGATCGGGAAGTGCGTGACGAGCCGCCGCAGGCGCAGCAGTCGGGCCGCCGGATCCGGAAGTCGGCGCGGCCGGGGCCACAGCACGAGTGGCGCCCGTTCGCGCAGCAGATCGGCCGCCAGCCCGGTCAGCGCTTCGCCGAGCCGCCGGCACCAGAACGCGTGGTGTTCGTTGCCTGCGCCGAGTCGTTCGGCGACGGCGGCGAGTTGTCGGCGGAACACGCGCTCGTGCACGCCGCGACGGCCGGCGGTCTCGCGCAGGTTCATGCGCCCGTTGCGCATCGTCTGCACGTTGCCGAATTCGGGCGGCACGTCCGTGGCGACCTCCGGTGGCGCTGCCGCCGGGGCGGGCGGCAGGCGCGGCCGGGCCACGAACTGACGATGGGCGAACCGATCGGCGAGCCGCATCCAGCGGGCGTGACGCTCTTCGGAGGGCGCGGCGACGATGGCCTCGGCGTGCAGCAGGCAGTCGATCGCGAGTTCCTGGCGGATCTCGGCCAGGAGTTCGGGGCGGCTGGCGCGCGGCAGCCGCTTCCACGTCGTGATCCGCCGGATCGTCCCCGGCAGCAGGCGGCTGCTGAACGCCTTCAGGTGGGTGAGTGCCTGTTGGCGCACGTCGTCGTCGGGCGTCGTCGTCATGGTGCACCTACAGGGTGTGGCAACGGAGGCAATCGGCGATGCGACTCGAGGCGAGGAACCGCTCGGTGCCCCTGCTATGCTGCCGCCCTTTTCTGCAGCCCGATTCCATGCCCACCACGTGCGTCGTAGGCATCCTCTGGGGTGACGAAGGCAAGGGCAAAGTCATCGACTGGCTCGCCGCGGACACCGACTTCGTCGTTCGTTTTGGCGGCGGCCACAACGCCGGCCACACGCTGGTCCTGCCGAGCGGCAAGCTCGTGCTGCACCTGGTGCCGTCCGGCATCGTGCATCCCCACACGATCAACGTGATCGGCAACGGCGTCGTCGTCGACCCGATCCACCTGTGCAGCGAGATCGAGAAGCTGCAGCAGCGCGGGCTCTCCGTGCAGCTCGGCAAGAACCTGCTGCTCAGCGAACGGGCGCACGTGATCCTCGAGGCGCACCGGCGCCAGGACCAGTGGGCCGAAGGCGCTCGTGGTGCCGGCAAGATCGGCACGACCGGCCGCGGCATCGGCCCGGCCTACGCCGACCGCTGCGCCCGCATCGGCCTGCGGCTGGGCGACCTGCTGCGCCCGGCCGCGCTGAAGAAGGCGCTCGAGGGCTTCGCCGCGCAGAAGAACGCGTGGTTCGGCCCGGCGGGGCTGGCGCCGATCGATGCCGAGGCGATGCACCGCGAACTGCTGGCCGCCGGCGACCGCCTGCGCGCCGGCATCGTCGACACCGGCGCGTTGCTGCGCCAGGCGCACGCCGCCGGCAAGCGCATCCTGCTCGAGGGCGCGCAAGGCTGCCTGCTCGACGTCGAGCAGGGCACCTACCCGTTCGTGACCAGTTCGCACGCCAGCACCGGCGGCGCCTTCAGCGGCACCGGGCTGCCGCCGCACGCGTTGCGCGTCATCGGCATCGCCAAGGCCTACGCGACGCGCGTCGGCGAGGGTCCGTTCCCGACCGAGCTGAAGGACGCGCTCGGCGACCGCCTGCGCATCGCCGGCAACGAGTTCGGTTCGACGACCGGACGGCCGCGTCGTTGCGGCTGGTTCGACGCCGTCGCGGTGCGCTACAGCGGCGCGCTGTCGGGCGCTTCCGAGCTGGTGCTGACCAACCTCGACGTGCTGCGTGGCTTCCCGCTGCGCATCGCGGTCGCCTACCGCCTTGCCGATGGCGTGCGTACGACCGAGCTGCCGGCCTTCGACCTCGACACCGCGACGCCCGAACTGGTCGAGCTGCCCGGCTTCACCGAGGACCTGCGCGAAGTGCGCCAGTTCGAACGGCTGCCCGCGACGGCGCAGGCGTACGTGCGGGCGATCGAGCAGCACACCGGATTGCCGGTGCGCACCATCTCGGTCGGACCCGAGCGGCAGCAGGTCATCGTGCGGTGAAGAAGGGCGGCGAAGCCCCCGGAATGGTCGTGCCGCGCAGCGTCGCGGTGATCATGGACGGCAACGGTCGCTGGGCGAAGCAGGCCGGGCTCGAGCGAATCCGCGGCCACGAGCGGGGCATCGACGCCGTGCGCACGACGGTGACCGAGTGTGCGCGCCTGGGCGTCGAGGCGCTGGTGCTCTACGCGTTCAGCGAGGAGAACTGGCAGCGCCCGGCGCGTGAGATCGCGCTGCTGTTCAAGCTGCTGAAGCGGTTCCTGGTCGAGGAGCTGCCGACGCTGCAGAAGAACCGCGTGCGGCTGCTCCACAGCGGGCGACGCGACCGCCTGGCGCCCGACGTGCTCGACCTGCTCGACGCGACGATCGCCGCGACCGCGGCGAACGACGGCATGCGGCTGGCGCTGGCGATCAGCTACGGCGGCCGCCAGGAGATCGTCGACGCGGTGAAGAAGCTCGCGGTCAAGGTGCAGCGCGGGGAGCTCTCGCCCGACGCGATCGACGAACGCGCCCTGCACGCCGCCCTCTACCACCCCGAGCTGCCCGATCCCGACCTGCTGATCCGCACGGCCGGCGAGCGTCGCATCAGCAACTTCCTGCTGTGGCAGGTCAGCTACGCGGAGATCCACGTCGGCGAGGTGTGCTGGCCCGACTTCCGCGCCGAGCACCTGCACGCGGCGTTTCGCGACTACGGCGCCCGCGTCCGCAAGTTCGGCAAGGTGCCCTGATGGCGAACGACCTGCGCGTGCGCGCGGTGCTGACGCCGGTGATGCTGGCGGCGATCGCCGGCATCTGGTGGCTCGACTCCACGGAAGCACTCGGCGTGCGGCAGGGCGTGCTGTCGGCGGGGCTGCTGTCGCTGCTCGGCATCGCCGGCGTGTTCGAGTTCGTCGGCATGCTGCGCGACGGCGGCTTCGCGGTGTCGCGACGCTCGCTGCCGGTCGTGTCCGTGGCTCTGTTCGCGAGCGCCTTCCTGTTCGCCTGGACGCGGATCGACCACGAGCTCTACCCGCTGGTGCTCGGCACGCTCCTGCTGTTGTTCCCGATGGCCGTGCGCGCGCTCGGCCGCGACGACATGCACGCCGGGCTCGAGAAGCAGGGGGCGTCGCTGCTCGGGTTCGTCTGGATCGCCTGGCCGACCTACCTCGCGATGGGCATCTGCCTGCGCCACCTGCCGTCGGTGTTGTTCGTGGTGCTCGTCTGCAAGGGCGGCGACATCGGCGGCTACTGCGTCGGCAGGCTGCTCGGCCGGCGCAAGCTGATCCCGCACGTCAGCCCCGGCAAGACCGTCGAGGGCGCTGGCGGCAGCCTGCTGGCGTCGATCGTGGTGGCGATGGCGCTCGCGGGTCCGCTGCTGCGGCCGCAGATCGAGCTGCCGTGGTGGGGAGCCCTGCTGGCGGGCATCGTGCTGAACTTCACGACGCAGGCCGGCGACCTGATCGAGTCGCTGCTGAAGCGCCGGTGCAAGGCCAAGGACAGTTCCCGGCTGCTGCCGGCGCACGGCGGCGTGCTCGACCTGGTCGACAGCCTGCTGTTCTCGTTCTGCGCGTGGTTCCTGGCGTTGGTGTGGCTGACGTGAGGTCCGTTGGCCCGTGCCACCGGGCGATGGCCCAGCTTCACGATCGTGGTCGGGGCCCGTGTCGTGACCAGAGTGATGAATCGACCCTCCCGTACGGCGCTACACTCGCCCTGCACTCCGCATGACCGATGCTGACGTCCACATCCCGCTGCAGTCCGTCGACGAGGCCCGCACGCTGCTGGGGCCGCTCGACAGCAATGCGCGGCTGATCCGCGAACTGCACGGCGTGAGCGTGCTGGCCCGCGACGGCAGCCTGCGGCTGCTCGGCGACGCCGGTCACGTGGTCGTGGTCCAGCAGGTGCTCGAGGAGTGTCTCGGCATGCTGCGTGGCGGCCGGCGCGTCAGCACGCAGGAGGTCGCCGGCCGGTTGCGCGCGACGCTGGGCCAGGATGCGACGGCCCAGCCGCTGCCGGGAGACGACCGGGCGCGATCGCCGGTCGGCAACGGCGGCGCGAACGTGCGTGCGCGCACGCCAGGGCAGCAGCGGTACCTCGAGTGCATGGAACAGCACGACGTCGTGTTCGGCGTCGGTCCGGCGGGCACTGGCAAGACCTACCTCGCGGTCGCCAAGGCGATCGAGGCGATGAAGCGCGGCATCGTGCGGCGGCTGGTGCTCGTGCGGCCCGCGGTCGAGGCGGGCGAGAAGCTCGGCTTCCTGCCGGGCGACTTCCAGCAGAAGATCGATCCGTACCTGCGGCCGATGTACGACGCGCTGCAGGATCTGCTCGACCCCCGCACGCGCGTGCGTTGGCTCGAGAGCGAGGTCGTCGAGGTCTGTCCGCTCGCCTACATGCGCGGCCGCACGCTGAACCGCGCGTTCGTGATCCTGGACGAGGCGCAGAACACGACGGTGCCGCAGATGTTGATGTTCCTGACCCGCCTTGGCGAGGGTTCGCGCATGGTGGTGACGGGAGATCCGTCGCAGGTCGACCTGCCCGGCAACGTCGCGTCGGGCCTGGCCGACGCCGTGCGCAAGCTGCAGGCGGTCGAGGGCATCGGCATCGCCACGCTTGGGACGGTGGACGTCGTGCGGCACGCGGTCGTCAGCCGCATCGTCACGGCCTACGACGCCGCGCCGGGACCGGCGCGGCCGGGGCGGTGACGAAGGCGCCCCGGCGTGGCGCGCGGGCCGTGCGACTGCCGGCGCTGCGGCTCGAAGTCGTCGATCGCGGGCGGCCACGCACGCCGCTGCCGCTGCTGCGGCGCGTGGTGCGGGCCACGCTCGCGTTCGCGCGGCGCCCGTCGTTGTCCGTGTCGTTGTTGCTCACCGACGATGCCGAGATCGCGGACCTGCACGCACGGCATCTCGGCGACCCGACGCCGACCGACGTGATGTCGTTCGCGCTCGACGACGGCGCCGAAGTGGTGGTCAGCGTCACGACGGCAGCACGCATCGCGCGCGAACGTGGCCACGCAGTCGGCGCCGAAGTGGCGCTGTACGTCGTCCACGGGCTGTTGCACGTGCTCGGTCACGACGACACGACGCCGCGTGCGCGCGCACGCATGCGCGACGCGGAGCGAACCGTTCTCGCGCGCACGGGTCTCGTCGTGTCGCCCGTCGATGCGTGAGCGACGATTCGCGACGCGCATCACGACAACATCGTTGTGTCGAGAGCGCGGTTCGTGATAGCGTCTGCGCTCGTACGCTCCTTGCCATCGCGATGATGTTCGCTGTGCACGCGCCGACGCGCGCGTCGCGCCGTGCCAGGCGAGCGTTTCGTGGTCAGCGGGCGATCGCACGCGCGGTTGTGCGACGCATCGTGGTGGTGGAGCGGCGGACTTCGATGGGCACTCGCTGCACATGGTGAGCAAATCCGGGTCACGTCCGGTGGGCGCGGTCAGGGCCGCTGCTGCCGAGACGACCGAGGACATGCTGCGTCGCTACCGGCGCAGCGGTTCGCGGGCGCTGCTGGCGAGCATCGTCGAGCGGCAGACGGACGTCATCGAGCAGATGGCCAGTGCGTTGGCGAGCCGCTTGCCGCGCAGCGTCGATGCGCGCGATCTCGTGCACGCCGGTCTCTGGGGCCTGCTGCAGGCGGTCGAGACCTTCGAGCCGGCGCGTTGCGACCAGTTCCAGGCGTTCATGCGCATCCGCGTGCGCGGCGCGATGCTCGACGAACTGCGCCACATGGACTTCCTGCCGCGGCTGTTCCGGCGGCGCGTCCGCCAACGCAACGAGGTGCGCGGCCGGTTGTGCCTGGAGCTCGGTCGCGAGCCCACCGACAGCGAACTCGCGGTGGCGCTGGGCATCAGCGAGGGCGCCTTGTTGCGGCGATTCGAACCGTCCGTGCTGCCGTCCGTCACCGGGGGTGCCGGCGACGACGCCGGCGACGACCGCTGCGCCCAGCTGCCGGACCTGACCAACGAATCGCCGATCGAGGCGATCACGCGGCAGGAACTGCTCGAGCAGATCCGTGCGACGCTGCAGCCCATCGAGTGGAAGGTGCTCGACCTGCACTACCTGCACGGGCTGACCGGCAAGCAGATCGCGAGGCGCCTGCGCTTGTCGGCGTCGCGGATCTGCCAGATCCACGGGCGCGTGCTCGATCGCCTGAAGGCGCGCCTCGCGACCTCGGCGGGCTGAACGTCGCGCCGCGCACTGGCGCCGCGGCCGGCCCATCGGCAGGATCCTCGGCCATGATCCCGGACCGGCAGCCGTGCCCTGGCGCGTCTGGCGCCTCGTTCCATCGACGCGAGGGCGAGACCTGGTGCGAAGACGTGCCGCTGCGCGCGTTGGCCCGACGCTTTGGCACGCCGCTCTACGTCTACTCGCAGACCGCGATGCAGGAGCGGCTGCAGCAAGTGCGCTCGGCGTTCGGCGCCGACGCGATCGTCTGCTACGCGGTGAAGGCGAACGGGACGCTGGGCGTGCTGCGCACGTTGCACGAGGGCGGGTCGGGCTTCGACGTGGTCAGCGGCGGGGAGCTCCGTCGGCTGCAAGCCGCCGGCCTGCCGACGTCGCGCGTGGTGTTCGCCGGCGTCGCCAAGGAACGCTGGGAGATCGAGGCGGCGGCCGCCGCCGACATCCTGTTCTTCAACGTCGAGTCCGAGCACGAGCTGCCCGACCTCGCGGCCGTCGGCCGCCAACTCGGCAAACGGCTGCGCATCGCGCTGCGCATCAACCCCGACGTCGATGCCGGCACGCATGCCTACATCAGCACCGGCAAGAAGGAGAACAAGTTCGGCATCTCGTTGGCGCGCGCCGGCAGCGTCGTCGACGCGATCGCGCGCGAGGCGTCGCTGGAACTGGTCGGCTACCACGTGCATCTCGGCAGCCAGGTGCGCAGCGTGGAGCCGTACGTGCAGGCCTTGCAGGCCGTCTGCGCCTTCGTCGATGCCGCTCCGGTTCGCGCCGCGGGCATCCGCTACTACGACACCGGCGGGGGCTTCGGCATCGCCTACGGCAACGGCGAGCCGCTCGACGTCGGCGGGGTCGCGCGGGCCCTGCTGCCGACCCTGCGGCAGCGCCAATGGACGCCGGTCGTCGAGCCCGGGCGGTTCCTGGTCGGCGACGCGGGGGTGCTGTTGACGGCCGTGATCGGCGAGAAGCAGCAGGGCGGCACCGACTTCACGCTGGTCGATGCCGCCATGAACGACCTGATGCGGCCCGCCCTCTACCAGGCGGAGCACGTGATCGTTCCGGTGAGCCCGCGGCCCGGGGCGCTGCGAACCGTCGATGTCGTCGGGCCGGTGTGCGAAACCGGCGACTTCCTCGGCCGACGTCGGACGTTGCCGCCGCTGCAGCGGGGCGACCTGCTGGCGGTGCTCGCGGCCGGCGCGTACGGTGCGAGCATGGCGTCGAACTACAACACGCGGCGCCGCGCCGCCGAGGTGCTCGTCGCCGGCAACACCGCGCGCCTCGTGCGCGCGCGCGAGTCCTTCGAACAACTGCTCGCCAACGAGGCCGACCTGCATGAGACGTTCGTCGTGTAAGACCGCCGTGCACGCCCTGCTGGCCGCGTTCGTCTGCGTCGCGCTCGGCGGCTGTTCGTTCCTCGCCGACGAGTTCGGTTGGCTCGATCGCCGCGCGCCCGCCGTTGACGACTCGCCGTTGACGGAGCGCCCCTGAGATCCCGTGGACGCGACCACGAACACGCTCCGATCGTCCGCTGCGGCCGCGCAGCGGGGTCGCAACCGGTCGTTCCTCACCCTCTGAGATCCCGATGGTCGGCGTGCGCCTGCGCGAGGTCCTGGTCGCCGGCGAACTTGCCGGGGAGTGCAGTGGACCCGGCGTGTCGAACGGCTCCGCCGAGCATCCGGTCTGCGGCGACCACGTGCAGTTGAGTCTGCGGCGCGAGGGTGCGGCGATCGTCGAGGCGCGGTGGCGCGCGGCCGGCTGCCCCGCCTCGGTGGCCGTCGCGGCCCTCGCCGCGAAGGTGCTCACCGGGGTGCGCGTAGACGAGGCCGCTGCCGTGCTGCGCGCAGCGATCGCCTCGCACGGCGGGCTCGCCGCCCACGAAGGCCACGCCGAGGCGATGGCGTTGCGCGCCCTGGCGGCGGCGACCGGGAGGCCGTGAGTGTCGCGTTGGACCGACTTCCTGCAGCGGCTGCGCGGCGATGCCCGCGACACCGAACGCCAGCGCTGGCTGGCGATCCTCGGCCTCAACCGTCAGTTGGCGGGTGCCGACACCCGCGCAGCGGTGTTGACCGTGCTCGTCGATGAAGCGGTGCGCTTGTTCGGCGCCGAGCGCGGGTTCCTGGTGACGCGCGGTCCCGCGCCGGGCGGGTTCCAGGTCGAGGTCGCTCGCAACCTGGACCACGAAGTCGTGCCGAACCCCGAGCGCAAGGTGTCGACGACGATCGTGTCGAGGGTGCTGCAGCAGGGCGATGGCCTGTTCAGCGAGGACGCGCAGGCGGACGAGTTCGCGGCGGCGCAGAGCGTCGCCGACCTGCGGCTGCGCAGCGTGCTGTGCATGCCGCTGCGCGTCGGCGACGAGGTGATCGGCGCGCTCTACCTCGACCACCGCTTCCAGGCCGGCGTGTTCGCCGAACGCGATCTGCCGTGGCTGATGGCGTTCGCGGACCAGGGCGCGATCGTGCTGCATCTGCACGGGCTGTTGGCGAAGAACCGCGCGCAGGCGCTCGAGTTGGCCGAACGCAACCGCCAGCTCCAGAACACCGTGCAGGCGCAGGCGGAAGCGCTCGCGGCGCCGCTGCCGGCACTCGACCGTGGGCAGCTCCAGCACCCGTTCCCGCTCCTGCTCGGCACGTCTCCAGCCTTGCTGCGCGCGCTGCACGTGCTCGACCGGGTCGTCGACACCGAACTGCCCGTGCTGCTCACCGGCGAGAGCGGCACGGGCAAGGAGGTCGCGGCGCGCGCGCTGCACGCCGGCGGTCGCCGCCACCGTGGGCCGTTCGTCGGCGTCAACGTCGCCGCGATCGCCGAAGGACTGCTCGAGAGCGAACTGTTCGGGCACGAGAAGGGCGCCTTCACCGGTGCGGATCGCGCGCGGCCCGGCCTGCTGCGGCATGCAGCCGGCGGCACGTTGTTCCTCGACGAGATCACCGAGATGAACCTCGAGCTGCAGGCGCGCTTCCTGCGCGCGCTCGAGGAGAGGCGCGTGCGGCCCGTCGGCGGGGATCGTGAGTACACGATCGACGTGCGCGTCGTCGCCGCGACGAACCGCGATCCGCGGCAAGCGATCGCGGCAGGCAAGCTGCGCGAAGACCTCTACTTCCGCCTCGCCGTCGTCACCGTGAACCTGCCGCCGCTGCGGGAGCGCATCGACGACGTGGTGCCGCTCGCCGAGCACTTCCTCGCGGCGTGCGCGCGGGAGCGTGGTCTGCCCGCCCCGGTCGTGGACACCGTGCTGGCCAATGCTCTGCGCGCGCGACCTTGGCCCGGAAACGTGCGCCAGCTCCGCAACGAGATGCAGCGGCTGTGGGCGCTCTGCGGCAGCGAACTGCGGGCCGAGGCTCTGTCGCCGGCCGATCCCCTGCCAGCCGCGGGCCTGCCGTCGTCGCAGCCGCCCACGACCCTCGACCTCGCGGCGCTCGAACGGTGGGCGATCGACCGCGCCATGCAGGCCGCCGGCGGCAACAAGGCCGAGGCGGCGCGCCTGCTCGGCATCGGGCGTCGAACGCTGTACGACCGGCTCGGCGGCGGCTGATCGCGTTGCCGGTCCCGACCGCCGGCCCCAGCCGGTGCCGGGTGTGCGGAATCTGCGCAGGTGAGCAGAGTCGGCGCGCCTCGGCGAAGGCCCGCTGAGCATGCAAGCGCATCGGCTGCAACGGCTTGCGGTTTCGTCTCGCATTGGTCCCGGCTTTGCTCACCGCGCGCCATGCGATGCGCATCGATGACGACCCTTGCGGCCCTGGTGGCCGCCGTCGTCGTTCCCGCGCACGCCGCGCTCGCCCAGACGGCCGCGCTGCCGCGGCTGGCCGACACGATCGAGCGGCCGATCGCCTACCTCTGCCTCGAGGCGATGGCGCCGACGGATGCGGGGGGAGTCGCGGCGCGAACCGCCGGCCCGGTGCAGCGGTTGCTCGCCGATCCGGCCTTCGCAGCCCTGGTGACTGCGGATGGCGGGGCAACGTCCGGTGCGGCGCGCGCGATCGAACTCGTGCGCGGGCTGATCCTGCGCAGCACGGGCGAACTCGAGCTCGTGCTCACGGGCGTCGTTCCCGGCGCGGGGCAGCCGCTGCTCGTGCTGCGCGCGTGCTTGCAGCGTGGCCAGGCCGACAACCTGCAACTCGCGCTCGATGGCGAGGATCTCGCCGCGCCCATGCGGCGCGTCGGCGGCCGGCAGACCTTCCGCCTGCGTTCGGCATCGCCTGCCGCAGGACCAGGACAGGAAGTCGAACTCGCGCTCGTCGGCACCGACCTGCTCGTCGGCAACGACACGCGGGCGCTCACCGAAGTGCTCGACCCGCCGCCGCCGACGACCTCGGCGACGAACCAACGCGCCGTGCTGACCGCCGACGAACGGTTCCAGGCGATGCGCCAGCGCTTGCCCGTCGGTCCCGGTGCTCTGTGGATCTACGGCGATTGGCAACGTCTCGGCCAGCGGCTCGCCGAGTCGCTGGACGGTGTGCCCGGTTGGCTGCTCGGCTCGTCGGGCCTCGGCGATGCCGACGCCGTGATGGCTTCGGTCGCCGGCGAACGCGCCGACCTCGCGGCAACGCTGTTGCTCGGGTTCGCGCCCGCAGCCCCCGACGTCCAGAAGCGAAGGGGCCCGCGCGTCCCGGGGCTCCGTGGGCCGTCCGAGCGGCGCGAGGGACCGTTCCGCGGTTGGTTCGACGCCGTCGAGCCGGTCGCCGCGCGCACGCTGCAGGCCGATCTGCCCGCCGGGGGCTTTGGCGGCATCGTCTTGTCGGTCGACCTGGCCGAGATCGCCGCGCGCTCGCAGGGCGGCGGTCGCCTGCTGCACGACCTGCACCACGCCTTCGACGAGTACGGCCTCGATCTCGAGCGCAACGTGCTCGGGCGGCTCGGTTCGCGCGGCACGGTCCAGTTGCACGTCGGGCCTGGCGAAGGCTCGAGTCGGGTCGGGGCGATCTACGCGATGCGCACCAAGAACAAGAAGGCCGCGGCCGACCTGTTCGCCGACCTGCGCCGCGTCGCCGAATCGGCTGGGCTCGGCAAGGTCGTTGCCGTGGAAGGTCGCGACCCTGGGCGGGAACGGCGCGCCGTCGAGCTGTTGCGGTTGCGCGCCGCGTCGCCGGCCGAGCGCGAAGGGTCGCCGGATGCCGGCGGCGCGATGTTCGTCGCCGCGCACGAGGATGCGCTGCTGTTCGCCGATGACGCCGACACGCTCGTGGGCCACGTCGACGAATTGCGCCGCGGCGGCAAGCCGCGTGCGCGCCGTGCCGATGGCGCGATCGCTGCGATTGCCGGCGAGAACGTCGCCGGCCTGTTCGATCTGGACCTGCAGCCGTTGTTCGAACGGCTGACGTCCGCGTTCACCGGGGCCGCGACCAGGCTCGATCTCTCGAGCCTGCCGCGGCGCCACGTCGGCTACCTCGACCTCCAGCACCACGGCGACGACACGATCGTGCGCGTCCGTGTGTTGTCGTCGCGTTAGCACGTTCCCTGCCCGCTCTTTCTCTTCTCCGACCCGAACTGCCGCGCACCCTTGGGCGCACGGCAGCAGAGTCGAACGACTTCGGCTGTTCGCGGCTCACGCTGCGCGCAGCCACGGATGCACGGACCCTTGCCAAAGGCCGGCCCACACCGGGGCAGGCAGGGTCGGCCAGCGGCGATTCCGCGTGTGTTGCGCGGACCGTGCATCCGATCCTTCTTCGGGCGCATGGTTCGTTTTGTTGTTGGCACGGCCGCTCCCATACCGGGGCAGGCAGGGACGGTCGGGCCAACGTGCGTGAACATCACGCGGCGGACCATGCGCCCGCACTTTTTTCACGGGACAGTGCGCGTGCAATCGCGGCGCCTGCGTCGCCGTCCTGCCGCGATCTTCCGTAACGCCGCGCGCGACCCTACAACGGCGGCATGAGCGGGCCCGGCGAGAACGACGGCGGCGATTCCAGCGCGGCGGACGAGCCCGCGGGCGGCGGGACGGCCGCGAAGCCGGGGCAGGCGACCGCAGTCGGCGTCGATGCGGGCGCCAGCACCACCGGGTCGGTCGTGGTGCAGGATGCGCTGCCCGACACGATGTTCGTGTTCCCGCTGAAGAAGGCGGTGCCGTTCCCGCAGCTGATGATGCCGCTGCTGCTCGATTCGCAGGCCGCGCGGGAGATCGTCGCCAAGGCCGAGGCCCACAACGGCTACGTGTTCCTGGTGCTGCAGAAGGACCCCGAGCAGGACGCCCCGCGCGCCGGCGACGTGCACGACGTGGGCGTGATCACCAGGATCCTCAAGACGCTCAAGCTCCCCGACGGCGGCATGTCGGCGATGACGCAGGGCGTGCGGCGCGCGCGCATCGTCAAGGCGGTGCGCGAGAAGCCGCACCTGGTCGCGCGTGTGAAGGAGTTGGTCGAGATCCCTGCGCGCGGCGAACGGCCGGCGGCGATGTTCCGGCTGCTGCAGAAGCAGCTGCGGCAACTCGCCGAGCTGCAGGAACAACTCGACTCCGGTTTCGCCACGGCACTGCTCAACGTCGAGGATGGCGGTCAGCTCGCCGACTTCTCGGCCGGCGTCGTGCGGGCCGTCACCGACCGCCAGCGACTGCTCGAACAGGCGGACGTCGAGAAGCGCCTCGAACTCGCGTTGCAGTTCGCGATGGCCGAGAGCGAACTCGCGGCGCTCGACAAGCAGATCCTCGGCGAGATCCGCGACAAGGCCGAGAAGGCGCAGAAGGACTACTTCCTCCGCGAGCAGATGAAGATCATCCGCCGCGAACTCGGCGAGGAGAAGGACCCACGGGCGCTCGAGCTGCAGCGGCTGGAGGCGGCGATCGAGAAGGCGCGCATGCCCGAAGCGGCGCTGCGGCGTGCGCGCGAGGAGTTGACGCGGCTGCAGACGACGCCCGTCGAATCGGGCGAGTACGGCGTCGTGCGCAACTACCTCGACTGGCTGGTGGCGCTGCCGTGGAGCGTGTCGACGACGGACGACGTCGACCTCGCGCGCGCGGCGCGCGTGCTCGACGACGACCACTTCGGGCTCGACGAGGTCAAGGACCGCATCCTCGAGTTCCTTGCCGTGCGCAAGCTGCGCCCCGGCAACGCCGGCTCGATCCTCTGCTTCGCGGGCCCGCCCGGTGTCGGCAAGACCAGCCTCGGCCGCAGCATCGCGCGGGCGATGGGGCGCAAGTTCTGGCGGTTCTCGCTCGGCGGCATGCGCGACGAGGCCGAGATCAAGGGCCACCGCCGCACCTACGTCGGCGCGCTGCCGGGCCGGATCTTGCAGGGCCTGAAGGCCGCCGGCTCGAACAACCCGGTGCTGCTGCTCGACGAGATCGACAAGCTCGGCAGCGACTTCCGCGGCGACCCGAGCTCGGCGTTGCTCGAGGTGCTCGACCCCGAGCAGAACCACGCGTTCGCGGACCACTACCTCGACGTGCCGTTCGACCTGTCGAAGGTGATGTTCCTCGCGACGGCGAACGTGTTGTCGCAGATCCCCGAGCCGCTGCGCGACCGCATGGAGGTGCTCGAGATCCCCGGCTACCTGCTCGCCGAGAAGGTGCAGATCGCGCGGCGGTTCCTGCTGCCCAAGCAACTCGAGCGGCACGGTCTCGCCGGCAAGCACCTGTCGGTGGCGCCACCGGTGTGGCAGCACATCGTCGCCGAGCACACCCGCGAAGCCGGCGTGCGCGGGCTCGACAAGATCGTGCAACGCCTCTGCCGCAAGGTCGCGCGCAGCATCGCGGCCGGCGGCGACGGGCCTGGCCGATTGAGCCTCGTCGAGGCCGGCACGCTGCTCGGTCGGCCGCGTTTCCCGCCCGAGGAACGGCGCAAGCAGCGGCTGCCCGGCGTCGTGCAGGGACTCGCCTGGACGCCGGTCGGCGGCGACGTGCTCTACGTCGAGGCCGTCGCCAGCAAGGGCAAGGGGGCGCTCCAACTCACCGGCAGCCTCGGCGACGTGATGAGCGAGTCGGCGCGGCTCGCCCTCAGCTACCTGCGTGCGCACGCCGAGCGCTTCGGTCTCGACGTGGCGCGGCTCGACGCCACCGACCTGCACCTGCACTTCCCCGCCGGCGCGATCAAGAAGGACGGGCCATCGGCCGGCATCGCGATCGCGTGCGCCTTCCTGGGCGCGCTGCGCGGCGATCGGGCTCCCGGCGACCTGGCGATGACCGGCGAGCTGACCGTCGTCGGCGAAGTGCTGGCGATCGGCGGCGTGCGCGAGAAGGTGCTCGCCGCGAAGAACCTCGGCATCACGCGCGTGATCCTGCCGAAGGCCAACGAAGCCGAGGCGCGCGAACTGAAACGGGATCTGGTCGCCGGGCTGAAGTTCCTGTTCGTCGAGCGGTTCGACGACGTCGCGGCGATCGTGTTCGGGGGCCGCGCCACCAAGGCGGCGCGCCGCCGCAAGCGCTGAACGGGTCGGCATGGCAACGCGAGCGATCGTCCGCTGGGCGTCCACGATCGTGGGGCTCGCCGCGGCCCCGTGCGTCGAGGCCCCGGCACAATCCGCCGCCGCAGCGACCGTCGCCGCGTTCGCGCCGCACGACGTCGATGGCGACGGCCGCGCCGAAGTGCGCCAGCTGACCGTGCTCGACGAACGTGGCGCCGTCGGCGCGCCGGTGGTCGTCGTGCTGGTCGAGTCGCGGCTGCAGCCGCCGGCGACGCTGGTGCCGACGGCTCTCGCGGAACCGCTCGCGACCTTCGTCGCGGACATCGCCGCCGACGGTTTCCACGCGCTGCTGGTCAGCGCCGAAGTGCACGCCGGGCCGCCGCATCAGGATGGCCGCACGGTGCTCGGGTTGCGCCGGCTGTTCCAGCGGCTGCACGCGCAGGCACCGATGGCGGGGGCGGTGCTGGTCGGCCACTTCCCCGACGCGCTGCTGGTGCGCACCTGCAACTGGCGGCGGCAGGAGAAGCTGTCGTTGCCCGGGCCCGACGGCAAAGCGGTCGCGTTCGAGCCGGCGACGACGAATGTGCGGTGCGTGCCGGAGATCGTCGCGCACCGCTGCGACCTCGTGCTCGCCGATCTCGACGGCGACTGGGAGACGGTCTACGTGCCCGGGCCGACGAAGCTGCCGTCGGTGACGGTGGTGTTCGGTGAGCAGGTGCCCGACGCCGGCGGCAAGGCCGTCGCGTTGCAGACCGGTGAACTCGAGGTCACCGACGTGTTCCACGTCCGCGACGGCGCCGCGAACGTCGATGCCGCGGCGTTCACCGTGACTCTCGATCCCGCCGACCGCGACCACGAGTGCAGCGCCGCCGATCGGGCGCGCGGCAATCCGACGGCGCTTCCCGACATCGCGATCTCGCGCATCGACGCGCGCGGAGTCGCGCGCCGTCCGTTCGCGGGCGCCCTCGACGGCTCGGGGCGGCCGCGGGAGGTCGGCGTCGCCGAGGCGCCGACGGGCGTGCCCTGGCGCCACGATCCCGCGTTCGAACTCGATCTGCTCGTCGAGTGGTTCGCGCGCAACCACCGCTTCCGCAGCCAGCCGCTGCCCCCCGACGCGCGTCGCCCGGCGGCGATCAGCCACGAACTGGGGGCGGGCTTCGGCCAACTGCGCGCCGGCGACGCCGCGTGGCGCGACTTCGATCTGCCCGGCTACGCCGTGCACGAGGGCGCCGATCTCGTCGCGTACCTGCGCTGGCTGCGACAACCGGCGGTGCTGCGCACAGTGCGCGTGCACAGCGACCCGTGGGGTGGCGCCTTCGCTCCGACCGCGCCGTCGGCACTCGCCGACGCGTTGGGGGCCGCGCCGTGGCACTGGCGCCGCGAGGGGGAGCGATGGGTTCCGTCGTGGCAGGATCACGGCAACGGCCGCGCCGACTTCGCCTTCCACCACACCCTGTGGCAGCGGCGGATGCTGCCGGAGCAGCCGTTCCTGCTGATCCACACCGGCTGCGAAGCGCTCTCTCCGCCGCACGCCGCCAAACCGTACGACGACCCGGACTACGGCGAACGCGCGCACGCCGAGTCGATCCTCTTCTTCACGCCGTGCCTGGCGATCGTCGGCCGCGCCAAGGTCTTCTACGACGAGCCGCGCGAGTTCGCGGCGACGCTGGCTGCCGGCAAGACGTTCGGCGAAGCGTGGCAACGCTACTTCGAACTCGAGTCGCGGCATTCGCAGTGGGACGAGGTCGGCGGCGACATCGGGCGCAAGCGCGCCTACTTCTGGTCGATCGTCGGCGACTGGACGCTGCGCCTGCCGAAGGCACGGTGAACACGGTCGCGTCGCGGCGGCGCATGGCCTGGGAACTGCTCGCGGTGCTCGCGAGCGCGGCGCTGCACCTCCTGACCACGCTGCTCGCGGGCTGGCAGGCCGTCGACCAGATCGTGCTCGGCGGCGGCTGGTTGGCCTACGCCGTGGTGCGCGCGCGAACGCCCGGCGTTCTCGCCGGTTGGGGACTGCGTGCTGCCGGCGGTGCGGCCTGCCGGCGCGATGCCGTCGTCGTGCTGCTGGTCGGCCTCGCCGCGACGGCCGGCATCGGCGTGTGGCGTGGCACGTTCGTGCTCGACGGCAACCTGCTGCCGCTGCTGCTGCTCTACCCGCTGTGGGGGATCGTCCAGCAACTGCTCGTGCTCGGCATCGTCGTCGGCAACCTCGAACGACTCGGCGTCGCGCGGCCCGTTCTCGTCGCCGTGGCCGCCGTCGGCTTCGCCGCGGTCCACGTGCCCGACTGGTCGCTGTGCGCAGCGACGCTGGTGCTCGGCGCGACGTGCTCACTGCTGTTCCTGCGCCACCGCAACCTGTGGCCGCTCGGCGTGCTGCACGGCTGGCTCGGCGCGTGCTTCTACCGCTGGGTGCTCGCGCGCGATCCGTGGGCCGAACTGCTCGCGGCGCTGCGCGGGTAGCCCTTCGCGCCCTACCGCGGGCGGGCGCGGCGCCGCCGTTCGACCTGACGGCGTGCACCGCTCATCGCCCACGCGCAGATCGGACACTGCTCCGGGTCGTGCTTCACCGCCGGGCAGAACGTGCGCCCGAACCAGATCATCTGCAGGTGCAGGTCGTGCCACCGCTCGCGCGGGAACGTGCGCACGAGGTCGCGTTCGGTGTGTTCGACGCTGCGGCCCGAGGACAAGCCCCAGCGCCACGCCAGCCGGTGGATGTGGGTGTCGACCGGGAACGCCGGCACCGCGAAGGCCTGCGCCATGACGACGCTCGCGGTCTTGTGGCCGACGCCGGGCAGCGCTTCGAGCGCCGCGAGATCGCGCGGCACGACGCCGGCGTGATCGGCGACGAGCTGGCGCGACAGCGCGGCGATGGCCTTCGCCTTCTGTGGCGCGAGGCCGCACGAACGGATGCAGGCGTGGATCGTCCGGACCGGCAGGGCCGCCATCGCGGCCGGCGTCGCCGCTCGCGCGAACAGGGCCGGGGTCACGCGGTTGACGCGTTCGTCGGTGCACTGCGCCGACAGCACGACGGCGACCAGTAGCGTGAACGGGTCGTCGTGCGCGAGCGGGATCGCCGGCTTCGGGAAGTGCGCGTCGAGGATCGCCTGGATGCGCGCGGCGCGTTCGGAGCGCTTCACCGCAGCAGTCTCGCCGCGATGCGGCCACGGTGCGAGCGTGCGGCGTCGGCGCGTGGTAGCGTGTTCGCCCCCGATGTCCGAGCAGGCCTTTGCGCAGTGGTTCGAGTCCGTGTGGTCCGAGCGCGAGGACGACGTCTACCGGCGCGTGTTCGGCGACCTCGGCCAGGGCATCTTCGCGGCCGGGCCGCGCGTGTTCGCGCAGTACGGCAAGGAGCCGCATCCGGGCTGGCTGAACCACGGCGTGTTCGCCTGCCCGCCCGGTGCCCATCGCGAGTCGTGGCTCTACGCGACGTCCGGGCTCAGCAACCCGTGGAACCTCGACGCGCCGGGACGCGACCCGTCGGGCTTCTCCGGCCTCGGCTTCGAGCTCGTGGTCGAGAGCAAGGAGCCGGCGAGCTGGGCGGTGCCGCTGCTGCACAACCTGATGGCCTACGAACTGCTCGTCGCCGTCGGCACCTACGCGGACGCCGACCTGCTCGAGTACGGCAACCGCGTGCCGCTCGGCCGGTCGATCACGCCCGAGTTCGACAGCGCGATCCGCTGGCTGCTCGTCGAGCCGCCGCGGCACTACGCGGCGTCGTTCGAACTCGCGTCGGGGCGGGTCGACTTCTTCCACCTGGTGGGGGCGACCGACGCCGAAGTCGAACTCGCACGGCAGAGCGACCAGGACATGCTGGTGGCGCTGCTGCAGAAGGGTGGGGCGTGGCCGTGCACCGACGCGCGCCGCGCCAGCCTGCGATGAACGAACGCCCGCCGTTGCCGCCGCCGCCCGCATCGCCGTGCATCCTGGTGTGCCGCATGGACGCCGCCGACCGCTACTGCCTCGGCTGTGCGCGCACGCGCGACGAGATCTCGCGGTGGTGGGAGATGCCCGACGCCGAGAAGCGTTCGGTGCTGGCGATGCTGGCCTCGCGCCGCGGCGACCGGCCGCAGCGACCTGGTTGAGTCCGCCGATCGCCGGCGACCGCGTCGTGCTGGACCGGACCCGGCGCGCGCTGCACGATGCCGGCGACGCATGCCCGACCCGAATCCGCCGCCGCCGCGTCCCCTGCGCATCCGCCCGCTGGCCGAGCGCAAGAACCTCGTGCGCAAGGAGGACTTCGCGAAGGTGCTGCCGCCGGTCGCCGGGTTCCGGCAGTGGTTCGACGCGCTGCCCGACATCTACGGCAGCAAGGCGCTGAAGCAGGTCGTCGACCGCGTCGTGACGGCGCGCCAACACGGCCGCGAGGTCGGCGTGTCGCTCGGCGCGCACGTGCTCAAGGTCGGCCTGTCGCCGCTGCTGATCGACCTGATGCGCCGCGGCCTGATCACGCACGTCGCGACCAACGGCGCGTCGGCGATCCACGACTGGGAGACGGCCTACCAGGGCGCCACCAGCGAGGACGTCGCCGAGAACCTGCCCGACGGTTCGTTCGGCTTCTGGCGCGAGACGTTCACCGGCTTGAACGGCGCGACGAAGCGCGCGGGCGCGCGCGGCGAAGGGCTCGGCCTCGCGATCGGCCGGCAGATCCTCGACGACGATCTGCCCTACCGGCACCTGTCGGTGTTCGCCGAGGCCGCACGGCTGCAGATCCCGGCGACGGTGCACGTCGCGTTCGGCTGCGACATCACCCACATGGATCCCGACCTCGACGCCGCGGCCCTCGGTGCGGCGACACAGCGCGACTTCTGGTTGCTCGCCGACACCGTCGGCAAGCTGCAGCAGGGCGTGTGGCTCAACGTCGGCTCGGCGGTGATCATGCCCGAGGTGTTCCTGAAGGCGGTGTCGATCGCGCGCAACCGCGGGCAGCTCGGCGACGACTTCCTGACCGCGAACTTCGACATGCTGCAGCAGTACCGCGCGCTCACCAACGTCGTCCAACGGCCGCCGAAGGAGGGCAAGTCGATCCTGGCGATGCACGAGATCGTGCTGCCGCTGCTGCACCAGGCGCTGGTCTGCACGGCCGAGGCGCGCGGGTGCTTGAAGGAGCCTCGCTGATGAGCGCCCCGACCAACCGTCGCCTCGCCGAGATCCTGGCGGCCCTGCCGACGACGCGCGTGCTCGTGGTCGGCGACCTGATCCTCGATCGTTACGCCGACGGCAAGGCGAACCGCGTCTCGCCCGAGGCGCCGGTGCTGGTGTTCGAGTTCGGGGACGAACGCTACCTGCTCGGCGGCGCCTGCAACGTCGCCGCCAACCTGCGCGAGCTCGGTGCTTCGGCGTCGGTGCTCGGCGTGATCGGCGACGACGAGGGCGGGCGGCGTCTGCGGCAACTGCTGGTCGACGCCAACATCGACACGCAGGCGCTCGTCGTCGATCGTTCGCGGCCCACGACCCGCAAGACGCGCTACGTCGCCAAGACCCTGCAGGTGCTGCGCGTCGACGAGGAGAGCCGCGCGCCGGTCGGCGGCGACGCCGAACGGGCGATGCTGGCGATCCTCGAACAGCGGCCGTTCCCGTGGAAGAGCGTGCTGCTCAGCGACTACGGCAAGGGCGTGCTGACGCCGCGCGTGATCCGAGCCGCCGTCGCCGCAGCGAAGTCGCAGGGCGGCGTCACGGTCGTCGACCCGAAGGGCAAGGACTACTCGATCTACGCGGGTGTCGACCTGCTGACGCCCAACCGCGAGGAAGCGGAGGCCGCCACCGGCGTCGCGATCCGTTCGACCGCGGACCTGCATCGCGTGGCGCAGCGGCTGCGCGAGATCACCGGGACCCCGAACGCGGTGGTCACGCTCGGCAAGGACGGCATCTTCTTCGAGACCGGCGACGGTTCGCACCGGATCCTGCCGACCGAGGCGCGCGCGGTGTTCGACGTCACGGGTGCCGGCGACACGGTGGTCGCGTGCCTGACCTACTGCCGCGCCTGCGGCGTGCCGCTCGAGGAGAGCCTGCGTCTGGCCAACCACGCCGCCGGCATCACCGTCGGCAAGCTGGGAACGTGGGCACCGAGCCGCCGTGAGCTCCTGGCCCGGCTCGGCGACACCGCCCCCGGCGCCGACGGCAAGATCCTGACGCACGAACAGGCGATCGAAGTGGCGAGCCGCCTGCGCGCCGAGGGCAAGCGGCTGGTGTTCACCAACGGCTGCTTCGACATCCTGCACGCCGGCCACTGCGACTACCTGCAGCGCGCGCGCGCCTACGGCGACGCGCTGTTGGTCGGCGTCAACAGCGACGCGTCGGTGCAGCGGCAGCAGAAGGGGCCGGGCCGTCCGTTCAACACGCTCGCGGACCGCATGGCCGTGCTCGCGGCGCTGCAGGCGGTCGACTACGTGGTGCCGTTCGACGACGACACGCCGAGGGCCCTGGTCGAGGCGACGACGCCGCACGTGCTCGCGAAGGGCGAGGACTGGCGCGACAAGGGCGTGGTCGGTCGCGAGTGGGTCGAACAGCACGGCGGCCAGGTCGTGCTGGTGCCCCTGGTGGCGGGGCGCTCGACGACGAACGTCGTGCAGAAGATCCTGCAGTCGGGGAAGTGACGTCGGCCGGCGGCCGATCCCGCCGCGGCGTGCCGGTTCGTTCGCGCGATGCCGCCGATCGCGCTCAGCGCCGAGCCGCGCCGAGCGGAGCCTGCAGCACGCCCGCTTCCGCCATCAGCTTCTCGATCGCGTCGGGCGTGCTCGGCACGTCCTTGCTGAGCACTTCGTTGCCATCGGCGGTGACGAGGATCGTGTCCTCGATGCGGCAGCCCATGCCGACGTCGCGCAGGTAGGCGCCCGGCTCGACGGTGATCACCATGCCGGCGGCCAGGACGTCGACCGACGGATCGTGCACGGCGAGGCCGACGTGGTGGCACGGCCCGTGGTCGTTGCGGTAGCCGCGGGCGACGAGCATCTCGGCGCAGCGGCGACCGAGCACCGACAGCCGCGCGCCGGGCTTCACCTCGGCGATCAGCGCCTGCTGCACGTCGTACACGTCCTGCACGAGCTTGCGTTGCTCGGGCGAGAAGGTGCCCGATGCCGGGAACGTGCGCGTGACGTCGGTCGCGTAGCCGTGCAGCGTCGGCGCGTAGTCCATCACGATGAGATCGCTGGCCAGCAGTCGCCGTTCGCAGGTGTTGTAGTGGAGCACGCAGCCGTTCGGTCCGCCGCCGACGATCGCCGCGTAGGCGTCGGGCCCGGCACCCCGCAGCGTGAACACGAACCGCGCGGTGGCCGCGAGCTGGTACTCGAAGTGGCCCGGCTCGCAGCTGCGCATCGCCTCGGCGATGCCCTCGGCGGCGATCTCGGCGCAGCGCCGGATCACCGCGATCTCGGGAGCGGTCTTGGTCGGGCGCATGGCGTGCACGAACGGCTCGAGCGCGTCGAGTTGCACCCCGGGATGCGCCTTGGTGAGGGCCGAGGCGAACGCCTCTTCGCGCCCCGGGCGCCCGTCGAAACGGTCCTTGGCGACGCCATCGGCGGCTTCGGCCGCCTTGCGCGGCGTGCTGCCGGTGCGCGCTGCCGGTTGCAGCAGCGTGAACACGCGGGGCTTCGGCGCCGCTTGTTCGCCGCCGAGCAGTTCCCCGAGCGTCGTGTGCAGGCTGCGCACGTTGCCGGCCGTCGCGAAGCCGGTGCGTTCCGCCGTGGCGGTGCCCGGAGCGAGGAAGTTGCCGTCCCACGTCGCCGCGAACGGCGAATGCGGCGGCACCAGCAGTTCGTCGCGCTCGAGCGTGCCATCGGCAGCGAGGACCAGCAGCAACGCGAGGCCGGGTTCGCCGACGCCGGTCAGGTACAGGAAGTCCTGGTCCTGCACGAACGCACCAAAGTCGGCTTGCTTGGCCGCGCCGCGCACCACCACGATGGCGCGCTCCCCGGGATGGGCGGCGGCGATCCGTCCGGCCAGCGCAGCTCGTCGCGCCTGGAACTCGGTCACGGCGAGCGGTGGCGGTGGCGGCGGGAGGAGCGGGGCCTGGGCCGTTGCCGAGGCGGCGACGAGGACGAGCAGCGCGGCGCGACGGAGGTGCATTGGCCCACGATACGCGGCGCGACGAGCGGGTGCGAAGTGGCGCGCCGCGGTGTGTGGCCCATCGCGTCGCGTTCGTGGTTGGCGTGCGCGTCGACGGTGGGGGCTGTCGAGCCGCCGATCGCTGCAGTCGCCGTGCGTGGTCGGCGACAACGAGCCCGAACATGGCGCCCGGCGGTGCCGACACGAGCTTGGTCGCGGCGCGGCGCGGAGCGGCTGGCAAACAGCGACGGAACTGCCGTTGCCGCCGACACCTCCGCGTGGCATCCTTCCGCCAGACTTCTCCCCGCCGCACCTTCGGAGGCTCGTTTTGGCACTCGTCCCGCGCCGGCAGCGCAGCAAAGACAAAGTCGTCACCGACCGGAAGAGCCTCGCCGCGATCCTCGCGGCCCTGCGCGCCAGCGGCAAGGCGGTCGTCCTCACCAACGGTGTGTTCGACCTGCTGCACGTCGGGCACACGCGATGCCTCGAGGACGCCCGTTCTCGCGGGGACATCCTGGTGGTGGCGATCAACTCCGACGCGTCTGCCGAGGCGTTGAAGGGCAAGGGCCATCCGATCGTCCCGGCCGACGAACGCCTGGAGGTGCTCGCTGCGTTGTCGTTCGTCGACTACGTGACGACGTTCGACGAGCCGACCGCCGACGCCCTGCTGAACCAGCTCCGGCCGACGCTCTACGCCAAGGGCGCCGACTACAGCCTGAAGACGCTGCCCGAGAAGGACACGGTCAAGGCGCTGGACTGCAAGGCCGTGTTCGTCGGCGACAAGAAGACGCACTCGACGACGAAGCTGATCCAGCGCATCCAGAAGCTGAAGAAGAAGTGATCCGCCGCCCGTTCGCCGCCGTGCTGCTCGGCGCCGCGCTCGCCGCGACCGGCGCGGCGCAGTCGGCCACGGACATGCTCGTCGCCGACTACGAGAAGGCGCGCGCAGCGGAGTTGCTGGCCAGCGGCCAGCGCCACGTCGACCTCGGCTGGTCGATCCGCGACTCCGGGTTGATCCAGCAGGCCACCTGGCAGTTCGTGCGCGCCGTCGAGTTGTCCGAGGGCAAGCACCAGGGCGCGGTGATGGTCCTCGGCATCGTCCGCAACTACGGCGAGGCGTTCTGGAAGAAGCGCAAGAAGACGGCGAGCAAGGCGTCGCTGCAGAGCTACGAGAAGCGTGCGCTGGCGATCGAGCGCCAGGACCGCAAGGGCCAGATCGAGCTCGCCCGCGCCGCGCACCAGGCCCACCTCGTCGATCGTGCGCGCGAGCACTGGCTTGCGGCGTTGCAGATGGGCGCGGAGATCCAGCGCACCGACAAGGGGCTGCGCATCGACAGTGTCGTGGTGCCCGAGGAGCACGCCGCGTGGGTTGGCGAGCGCGTGCGCACGGTGAACGGCGCGGTTCCTCGCTTCGAGCCGGCCGGCACGAAGGTGCCGGCAGCAGCGGCGCTGCGCGAGGTGGGCAGCGGCCCGGTCGTCGTGCGCACCGACCTGCCCGGCGATGCCGCCGAGAAGCTGCATGCGCTGGCGGCGGCGCTGTTGCCGCACCTGCAGGAACGGCTCGACGGCACCTCGGTGCGGCCGCTGGTCCTGAACGTGATCGGCACGCGCGCCGACTACGACGCGTACCTCGCCGCCGTGGGGCATCGTGGTGCTCCTGGCCGCGGGCTCTGCGACTACGGCAGCTTGCGCGCGTTCGTCTGCGCCGAAGGACTCGGCGAGAACGAGATCCGCGGCCTCGTGCTGCACGAGTTGACGCACCTGTTCTTCTTCGCCAGCTCGCCAGTGGCGATGCCGGATTGGTATGCCGAAGGCCTGGCCGAGACCTACGGCGGCCAGGGCACGTTCACCTGGGACGGGCGGCGGCTCGTCGTCGGTGGTGCGATGAGCGGCGAGCGCTTGGCCGCGGTCAAGCAGGCGCCGCTGCCGTTGCGCGAGTTGCTCGCGGCGCGCGCCGAGCAGCAGCTGGGTGCCGGCCAGGAGCAAGGCCTGAAGTTCTACGCGCAGTGCCAGGCGTTCCTGCGGTGGATGCTGCAGCCTGGCAACCGGTACCGCGACCGCTTCCTGGCCTGGGAGGACGAGTGCCGCAGCGCGATGCCCGGCGTGTCGGCGACGTCGCGGTTCGGCGATACCGGGCCGGCGGCGGCTGCGTTCGATCGCGTCTTCGCGCGCGACTTGCCGGCGATGGAAGCGGCGTTCCTCGACTGGCTCGCGGGCCAGTAGGAAGCGCGCGCTGCTGGCCTACGGCCAGCGCAGGTTGCCGGCCACGCCGAGGCGGTCGCGCACTTCGTTCTCGATCGTGGCGAGCATCGCCGCCAACGTGCCCGCGGTCCGGCGTGACTCGACCGCGGTTGCGAGGTCGCCGAGGCCGAACGCGAACTGCTCGCGCAGGAAGGCGTCGGCGAGCGGTGCTGGCGGGACCGGGTCGCCGTTGCCGACGAGCGCAATCGCGGCCAGTGCCTGCATCGGCGCCGTGATGTCGCCCTCCAGCACGATGCCGCGGTCGCGTGAGTGCGCGCGCACGATCACTCCAGGCGTCGGTTCGGCGGCGAGCAGTGCGTGCAGCCGCGGCGATGCGTCACGGAACGTCGCCGGGCCGGCGGCGATTCCGGCGGCGAGCGCCCGCGCCACCACGCGGAGGTTGCCGTCCTCGAGCAGTTCCACCAGGCGCAGCCGGCTCGCGCCAGCGGTGGCCAAGTGCGCGAGCAGCTCGACAGCCTCCGGGCGCGCGTTCGCGGCCACCCGGTATCGCGGCAGGCCGAGGCAGGTCGCTTCGAACGCCTGCGGCAGGTGCTCCCACACCGCATCGCGCACGGCCGTGCCGCGCCGCGCGAGCCAGGCGCAGGCATGCGCGACGACGTCGGCGTCGTGATGCGGCAACCAGCCGAAGACCGAACACACGGCGTCGGGCGTGCATGCGTCCGCCGCTTCGATCGCGACAAGCAACTGGCCGACCGGTTCCGAGTCGTGCCACTGCGCGAGGTGCAGGACCTCGTGGATGCGTCGGCGACCCAACGCGCCGAGCGGTGTCGCCGGCAGGGTCGTCGCACGCCCCGCGAGCAGTTCGTCGAAGGCCGCAAGCCACGGAGCCTCGGCAGGCAGACCCGCCGTTGCCGCCGCGACGATCGTGGCGGCGGCGTCGTGGCAGTGCTTGCGAACCGCCAAGTCCTCGTGCGACTGGCAGAACGCGTGGAGGGGTGCTAGCGCGACGAGGCCCGCGTCGCCCCACGCCGCCAGCGCCTTGCAGGTCGCACGCACGACGTCGAAGTCGACGTCCCAGAGGCGCGCGACGAGGTCCGCGCGCTCGGCAACCGGCAGTCGGGCACCGTTCTCGTGCATCCACGCCACCGCTCGCAGCCGCTGGTCGGGGTCGGCGCTCGCCAGCAGGCCGCGCGCGGCGGCGCCATCGAGGGGTTCCGCCGAGAGCGCGAGCCAGGCCGTCGCGAGGTCCGGTGCCGCCCAACTGCCTGGCCCCGGTCCCACCCACGAGATCGCGGCGCGGGCCGTGACCTTGTGCAGCTCGGCCGCCAGCAGCGTGGTCAGTTCGCTGCGATCGTCGCGAAGGGCGCCGTCGGTCGCGACCAGCCAGCGGCACGTCGCCATGCGTTCGGCCTCCGCGGCTTCGCACAGGTACGCGCGTACGGTCGGCGTGCTGCCGTCGTCGGACAACAGCGTCGCGACCTCGAGCATGCGCACGGCAGCCCGATCGACGGTGCGTGCGATGGCAACCAGGTCGGCTCGCAGCGCAGCCCGCTGCTCGCGGGTCACGAACGGCGACAGCGCGGCGAGTGCGCGCACCGCGCCCTCGCCCGCCGGCGGTTCCTCGCGGATCCCATCACGCAACTCCGGGAAGGCGAGGATCGCCGGCCGGCCGATGCGACCGAGGATCTCCGCCATCCGTGCGGTGACCTCCGGGGCCTGCTCGCGGCGCGTGGGCCACGCCAGCCGTTCGCGCAGCTGCGGCACCGCCGCGGCGCCGAGGTTGACCAGTCGGCGCGTGGCGTCGCGGCACAAGGTGTCGACCGCAAGGTCGTCGAGCGCACGTTCGGCGATCTGCCGCGCGCGTTCGCCCTGCGCCATCGCCGCGCCGGCAAGCACCACCATGCTCGCGAGCGACGGAAGAAGGCTGCGTTTCCGCACGGGGCGCGATGGTATCAGGTTGGCCGGAGCATGGACCCGCTGATGCCCGCGAGCAGGAATCCGGCGCCCGCCACGCTGACGATCAGGCACACGTAGGCGAGCATCATCTCGCCGAAGCCCCCCAGGTAGGTGCCGCGCGTGCGTTCGACCTCGGCGAACCACCACAGCAGGGCCGCGAGCGGCAACGCCAGGCACAGGCACGCTCCGACGCGGCGCAACCAACCGTGAACGGCCGGGCGATCTGCCGAGCTGCGCGCGAGCAGCAGGCCGAGCCCGCTGCCGAACGCGGCGCCGAGCAGCCACGGGTCGACCGGCGAACTGCCGCGCAGGAGCTCGCCGACCACGGATGCGACGAGCACGCTGACGACCCCGGCGCCGACGATCCACCCCGCGAGGTACGTGAGGTACCAGCGAACACGGCGTGGTGGAGCCATGGCGCGGAATGATGACTGCTCGTGCGCGCGCCGAAAAGGGGGGGCCGCGGCCGGGGCTTGCGGGAGATGGGCGGTCTCGCCTGCCGCCGCACACGAGGCAGAAAACAGACGAGAATTCGTGGCCACTGCCTGCCGACCCCTGCGGCACTCAGTCGGCCGCGACGCCGAAGGACGCCCACCAGGCGTCCGCCCCTTCGGCCCGCAGCGTCGCGATGTCGCCATAGCCGAACAGGCAGCCGATCGTGGACAGCCCCGCTGCCTTGCCGGCGCGCAGATCCTGCACACCGTCGCCGACCATCACCGCGGATGCCGCGGCGATGCCGAGTTCGCGCAGCGCGGCGCGCAGCGGCTCGGGGGATGGCTTCCGCTGCGGCAGCGTGTCGCCGCCGACGATGGCGCCGAGCAGGTCGGCGACGCCGAGATGCGCCAGCAGCGGCCGCGCGAAGCGTTCGGGCTTGTTGGTGACGACGCCGAGCCGGCGGCCGGCCGCCCGTTCGCGCTCGAGGAACGGCAACACGCCGGGGAACAGGCGTGCGTGCACGGTGCACTGGGCGTGGTGGTGGTCGACGTACATCGCCAGTGCGTCGTCGAGCATCGCCTCGCGACGTGTCCCCGCCCCCGGCAGCGCGTCGTGCAGAGCGCGCGCCAACAACGCGCGAGCGCCGTCGCCCACGAACGCGCGCACCGCGGCGAGGTCGGCCGGCGGCAGGCCATGCCGCGAGCGCACGTGGTTGCAGCTCGCGGCGATGTCCGGCAGCGTCTCCGCGAGCGTGCCATCGAGGTCGAACAGGAAGGCGGCGGGCTGGCGCACGGCGCCGGTATACTCGCGCGGCCGATGCGAGCGCCTTGCCTGTGCGTCCTTCCCGTCCTGCTGGCCTCGTGCGGGCTCGTGCGCGACTGGCGCGAACTCCAGAGTGCGCCGATGACCCTCGGCGAGTGCTACGACGGGCTGGTGCACGTCGCCAACGGCGCCGGCTTCTCGGTCGATGGCAGCGCGAGCGACCGTGGCATGGGTCTGTGGCAGTCGCGATGGCGCTTCCGCACGCTGCCGCCGGTCGGCCGACCGGCGCGCTACCGGCTGCACGCCGAGATCCTGGTCGACGAAGGGTCCGCGAAGACCGGGTGGCCGATCCGCTTCGCGGTCGACCAGGAGCATGTCGACGATCTGCGGCGATCGATCGAACCGCGCGAACAGGACTGGTCGTCGATCGGCCAGGATCGCGAGACCGAGACGATCCTCGGCGAGGCGCTGGTGCGGAAACTGGCGCCGGCCTCGACGTCGCCGCGGCCCGCGACGAGGGTGCCCTGAACGTGGCAACGGCCGGTGCCATCGGCCCGGTCGCGTCCTGGTCCACGCGCGCGCGAACGGTTTGCCCAGAGCGGGTCCTTCCGCCGATCCCTTGCCGCAGATGACCACGGGTTCCGCGCGCAGCGAGGATGCCATCGGCGCGGCGCCGCACGCCGCGACGGGCGCCGCCGAACTGTCGGTGCTGATCGTGAACTACAACACCTGGCGCGAGTGCGCGCAGGCGGTCGCGACGCTGCGCGCACACGGCCCGACTCGTCCCGACGGCACGCCGATGCCGTTCGAGTGCATCGTCGTCGACAACTGCTCGCCGTGGCGCGATCCGCACGAGATCGCCGCCGTCGAACGCGAACTGCGCTTGCTGGCCGAGCAGCAGGGCGACCCGCTCGCGGGGCGGTTGCTGCTGCACCACGAGAACGGCGGCTACAGCAAGGGCATGAACCTCGCCGCCGCGAACGCGCGGGGCCGCTGGTTCCTGGTCAGCAACCCCGACGTGCTGTTCGGCCCGGGCCTGATCCCGGCCCTGCAGCGCCACCTCGAGAACGACCCGACCGCCGGGTGCGTGGTGCCGAAGGGCTTCTGGGAGCCGGAGTTCGCCGGCCGCCTGCCGCCGAACACGCTGCCGACGCTGCGCGAACTGCTGGCCACGACGCTCGGTCAGTTCGTGCCGCGCATCAGCCACTGGTGGGCGCGACGCCTGGCGCGCCGCTGGACGCGCGTCTGGAGCGCCGAGCAGCCGCTGGCGCTGCCGATGATGTCGGGCTGCATGTTCCTGATCGAGCGGGCCTTCTTCGACGAGATCGGCCGCTTCGACGAGCGTTACCCCCTCTACTACGAGGACACCGACCTGTCGCTGACGATCCGCAAGCGCGGGCGCACGGTCACGCAGGTGCCGGACGCGCGGCTCGTGCACTTCGTGAATCGATCGGGCATGAGCGACATGGAGTCGGCGTGGAAGCGTCACCACGTGAGTCGCCGGCTCTACTTCGCGAAGTGGTACGGGCGGCTCGGCACCTGGGCGCTGTCTGCCGCCGACTGGCTGCTGAACCGCAGCCCGCTGCGCAACCGCAAGCGCTTCCGGTACCCGATGCCGCTCGTCGACCTCGGCGCGTCCGACGGACCGCCGCGGCTCGAGTTCGGCCGCGACTGCGAGCGGTACGTCGTGCTGATGTCGCTCGACCCGAACTTCTATCTCTCGGCGGGCATGTTCGGCCGCGGGTCGTCGTGGACGCCGTCGCCGACGGCGTTCCGTCACTTCGTTCCCGCGGTCTTCTACTTCACCGCCTACGACCTCACCGGCGGGCGGTTCGAGCGGCTCGGCTGCTGGCGCTTCCAGTGCCTGTCGTACCTCGGCACGTCGATGGCGCCGAAGGCGGGAGTGTCGTGACCACGCCGGTGCTGTCGGTCGTCGTGTTGAGCTGGAACACGAAGGACCTGACGCTCGCGTGCCTGCGCGGTCTGTTCGCCGAGACGCCGCGGCACGACCGCGAAGTGATCGTCGTCGACAACGGCAGCCACGACGGCAGCGCCGACGCGATCGCCGCGGCGTTCCCGCAGGTCGTGCTGCTGCGCAACCCGGACAACCGGCTCTACGCCGCGGGCAACAACCAGGGGGCTGCGGCGGCGCGCGGTGCGTTCGTCTGCACGCTCAACAGCGACACCGAAGTGCGCCCCGGCGCGCTCGATCTCCTCGTCGACTGGCTGCGCGCGCATCCCGACTACGCCATCGCGGCGCCGCGGCTGTGCGATCCGGACGGCAGCGTGCAGCACGCCTGCCAGCGCTTCCCGACGCTCGCGACGGCGTTGTGCTTCGACTCGTGGTGGGGCACGTGGTGGCCCGGGTCGTGGGTGCAGCGCCGTTACCTGATGCGCGACTTCGACCACCTGCAGAGCCGCGACGTCGACCAGCCGCCGGCGGCGTGCTGGGTGCTGCGCACCGCGGAATGGCGGCAACTCGGCGGCTTCGACGAGACCCTGTCGCTGTTCTACAACGACGTCGACCTGTGCCGGCGTCTCGTGCGCGCCGGCCGCCGCATCCGCTACGTCGCCGAGGCCGAGGTGCTGCACCACCGCGGCGCATCGACGAAGAACTTCGCGAAGATGCTCGTGCTCTGGCACAAGAACCGGCGGCGCTACTACGAGAAGCACTGGGGGTGGTGCGGTCGCGCGTGGATCGCGGTCTGCGTGTGGCTGCGCATCCGCGAGGAGTGGCTGAAGATCAACGCGCGCACGAAGAACGACCCGGGCCGCCGCAAGGCCGAGCGAGAGCATCTCGCCAACGCGGTCAAGGAGCTGCGCGCGTCGTGAAGGTCTGCTTCGTCACCGGCAACTGGCCGCCCGAGGCGATCGGCGGCACCGAGCAGGTGGTCACCGCGCTGGCGCAAGAACTCCGCGCGCGCGGTGTGTCGGTGTTCGCGATCAGTGGCAGCGACCAGCGCCACGCCGGCGTCGACGTCGAGGCGCAGCAGCACGCCGACGTGCCGGTGTTCCGGGTGCGACGCCGCGACGACGAGTCGGACGTTCGTGGTCTCCTGCGTCCGCGCCTGCAGGCACTGGTGCGCGAGCTTCTGGTCCGCGAACGCCCCGACGTCGTGCACGTGCACAGCTTCGCGCACTTCGGCGGCGGCATCACGCCGCTCTGCCGCGAACTCGGCCTGCGAGTCGTCGCGACCTTCCACGACCTGTGGACCACCTGCGCCCGCTTCTTCCGCGTGCCGTACGGCGGCGTGCAGTGCCCGAGCGGGACCGACCGTGGGCCGTGCGTGATCTGCGTCAACGACGCGCTGCAGATCGACCCGGCTGCCGTGGCGCTGGGGCTGCGCGAACGCGATCGCGTGCTGCGCGCCGAAGTGGCCATGCTGCACGCGGCGACCGCGCCGAGCCGCAGTGCCGCCGCGTTCGTGCGTGACTGCCTGCCGATGCAGGCTCCGATCGAGGTGATCCCGCACGGGCTGCTGCGGCCGGTGCCGGCCGCGCACCGCGCCGCGCCGCCGACGCCCGGGCAACCGTTGCGCATCGGCACCTTCGGCGGCGTCGTGCCGGAGAAGGGCGTGCGCGAACTCGTCGAAGCGCTCCGCGGCCTGCCGGTCGAAGTGCACGTCGCGGGCCCCGGCTACGACGAGGCCTTCGAAGAGCAGCTGCGCGGGCTGGCCGCGCGTGACGGCACGCGCCTCGTGCGCCGCGGTCGCTTCACCGCCGCCGAACGCCATCCGGCGCGCGACCTGCACCTCGCGGTGTTCCCGAGCAAGTGCCAGGAGACCTACGGCCTCGTCGTCGACGAAGCACTGGCGCACGGCGTGCCGGCCGTCGTCTCGGATCAAGGCGCGCTCCGCGAACGCGATGGCACCGGCGGCGTCGTGGTCACGCCGCTGTCGGCCTTGGCTTCGGTGCTGCGCGAACTGGTAACCTCTCCGAACCGTCTCGCGGCGCTGCGCACCGCGATCCCGGCCACGCTGCCGACGATCGCGGCGTCGGCCGACCGCCACCTCGAACTCTACGCCCGCCTGCGATGAAGCACCTGTTCTCGCCGCTGCTGCCGAAGGATCCGCTGCACGGTCCGGTGCTGGTCCTCGCCGCGCACCCCGACGACGAAGTCATCGGTGCCGGCGGCATGCTGGCATGGCACGCCGAACGTGGCCATGCGATCACCGTCGTGCACGCGACCGACGGCGCCAAGGGCGACCCCGGCCAGCGCGAGCACGACATCCGCGCGGTGCGGCGCGCCGAGGGCAAGGAAGCGCTCGCGCGGCTCGGCATCGGCGAAGCGCGGCACTGGGATCTGCCCGACGGCGAACTGCCCGAGCACCTCGCGGCGCTGACGACCCGCATCGCCGAGGTGATGCGCGAAGTGAAGCCGCGCACGCTCTACAGCTTCCACGCCGGCGAGGCGCACCGCGACCACCGGGCGATCGCCGCCGCCACCGCCGCGGCTGCCGCGGCCCTGCCCGCCGATTGCCGGTGCCTTTGCTACGGCGTCAACTTCGTGCCGCCCGGCGGCACCCTGTTCGACACCACCGCGACCTACCCGCGTTGCTACCGGGCGCTGCAGGCCTACGGCAGCCAGAACGCCTACATCGACCTGCCCGGCATGAGCGAGCACCGTTGCCGCGCCGCGACGGTCAACCTCGACATTCCCGGCGTGCTCTACGGCGAGTTGTTCCTCGACCTGCGTCCAGCGGAACTCGCCGAGGCGCACGCGCTGCAGGATCGCCTGCACCGCTTCGTGCAGCGGGAGACGCCGTGACCGGCAAGCCGACGGTTTCGCTGGTCATCTCGGTCTGGAACCGCAAGGACGACCTGCGCGAGAACCTGCGCGCGATCGCCGCCCAGAGCGTGCCCGCCGACCAGGTGATCGTCGTCGACAATGCCAGCCACGACGGCACGCCGGAGATGGTGCTCGCCGAGTTCCCGTGGGTGCAGCTGATCCGCATGCCGCACAGCCGGTACGGTGCGTGCGAGACGTTCAACGTCGGCTTCGCGTCGGCGCGCGGCGAGTTCACCGGCATCCTCGACGACGACGTCGTGCTGCCGCCGACGTTCGTCGAGCAGATGCTGGCGAAGTTCGCGCAGGAACCGGCGACCACCGCGATCCTGTCGCCGAAGGTGCGCGAGCCGGAGATGCCCGAGTGGTACCTGACGTCGCCGGCGATCAACCGGGAGCGCTACCTGCCGACGTTCCGCGGCTGCGGCTCGATGGCGCGCACGCAGGCACTGCGCGAGGCGAACTGGTACGACATCCGCTTCTTCATCTTCGGCAACGAGCGCGACTTGACCACGCGCCTGCTCAACCTCGGCTACCGCGTGAAGATGGTGCCGAGCATCGAGGTCTTCCACAAAGCGCCGTTCGGCATGCGCCACGGCAAGCGGAGCCTCTACTACCACGTCCGCAACTTCTGGCTCTACGCGTTCAAGTACCTGCCGTGGAGCCAGGTGCTGGCGTTCCCGTTCCGCTTCCTCGGCAAGCGCCTCGGCGGCAAGAAGGAGGGGGCGGGCGGCGAGGTGGCCGACGCGGTCGGCACCATCGGGCTGTTCGAGAACATCAAGTCGGTGAAGTGGGGGTGGTGGGTCTGCGTGAAGGCGACCCTCGCGGCGCTGGGGTCGCTGCCCTACTGCCTGAAGCACCGGCAGGTCTGCCGGCACCCGGACTTCGAGCCGCCGCTGCGATAGCCCGACCCGACGAAAAAAAGTTCTCGGAATGGGTTGGCCGTTCGCGGCCCGACGGCGCCTTGGGCTCCGTGCGCAGCCGATTCGTCGGCGACGCACGCTTCCCGCCGGATCCGGTTCGACCAGAGCCGGGAGCGGCGGTGACCGAGAGATGTGCAAGGGAGGGTGGCTGCTCGCGGGCCACCCGTTTTTCTCGCGCGGTCACCTCGACTCGAGCCAACGACTTGGCGTGCTGCCGCGCCGCTGCCGATAGCATCGACCAACCTCCTCGTGGTCAGCGCGATCGTCGTCAACTGGAACGGCAGGGACTACCTGCCGGCGTGCCTCGACGCGCTGCTCGCCCAGGAACCGCCGCCCGCCGAAGTGCTCGTCGTCGACAACCACTCGACCGACGGCTCGCGGGAACTGGTCGCGGCCCGGTACCCGACCGTGCGCGTGATCGACACCGGCAGGAACGCCGGCCCGTGCCACGCCCGCAACGTCGGCGCCGAGGCTGCCGCGCACGAGCTGTGCCTGTTCGTCGACAACGACGTGGTGCTCCACCAAGGGGCGTTGCGCGAACTGCTCGCCTGCCTCGCGGCGGACCCGCGCGCGGCGATGGTTCAGGCGCGTTCGCTGTGCGGCGACGACGAGAACGTCGTGCACTACGACGGCGGCGATCTGCACTTCCTCGGCACGCTGGTGCTGCGCAACTGGTACCAGCCGCGCAGTGCCGCGGCGGACCCCGGCGGCCCGGTCGGCGCCGCGATCGCCCTGTGCTTCCTCTGCAAGCGCAGCGCCTACCGCGAAGTCGGCGGCTTCGACGAGAACCTGTTCATCCTCTACGAGGACAACGAGTTCTCGTGGAAGCTGCGCATGCGCGGCCACACGACCTGGGCGAGCCCGCGCGCGCTGTGCACGCATCACGGCGGCACCAAGGGCCTGTCGGTTCGGGGTGTTGGCGAGTACCCGGGGCGGCGCACGTTCCTGCACAGCCGGAACCGCTGGTACGTGCTGATCACCTGCATGCGCTGGCGGACGTTCCTGCTGACGATGCCGGCCCAACTGATCTACGGCATCGTCTACGCGGGCTTCGGCGTGCGGCGCGGGCACCTCCGCGACTGGCTGCGCGGCAAGTGGGAGTTGCTGAAGATGCTGCCGCAGGCGGTGCGCGCGCGTGGTCCCGCGCAGCGCGGCCGCACCGTGCCCGACCGCGAACTGCTGGTCGCCGCGCCCGTGACGCTCAACCCCGGCCTGGCCGAAAAGGGCGCCGCGGCGGCGCTGCGGCGCGGGCTGGATCGGTTCTTCGCCGGCTACTGGGCCGTGGTCCGGAGGCTCTGTGGCTGAGCCGCTGCCGCGTACCGGCGCCGTGGTGCTGAACTGGCGCCGCGCCGACCTCACCGAGCGGTGCCTGCAGGACCTGCTCGCGGTCGCCGACGTGCCGCTCGCGGTGCTGGTGATCGACAACGGGTCGGGCGACGCCGACGTCGCGTCGCTGCGCGCCGCCGTCGCCGCGGCGAACGCGCGGGGGGGGATGCACACGGTCGAGCTCGCGGCCCTGCCCGAGAACCGCGGCTTCGCTGGCGGCATGAACCACGGCATCGGCTGGGCGGCGGCGGCGGGGCTGCCGTTCGTGCTGCTGCTCAACAACGACCTGCGGCTGCCCGCCGACTTCCTGCGGCCGCTGGTCGCGGCGCTGCAGAACGATCCGCGGATCGCAGCGATCGGGCCGACGGTGCTGTCGCCCGGCGGCCGCGTGTGGGCCGAAGGCGGGCGGCGCGCCTTCGTGCCGAACGGGCTCGTGCTGCAACGGGCCGGTCGTGCGCCCGCACCGCGCGAGCGTGGACCCGAGGCGGTGGGGTTCCTGCCGTGCGCGTGCGTCCTGTTCCGCACGGCGGCGGTGGCCGCGGCCGGCGCGTTCGACGACGGCTACTTCATGTACTGGGAGGACGTCGACCTGTGCGAACGCCTGCGCGCGCGCGGCAGCACGATCGTGTGGCTGCCGTGGGTGCGCGTCGAACATCTCGGCGGCCAGTCGGCGGGCGGCGGCCGGTCGCCGGCGCGCAAGTTCCTGATGGCGTGCAACGCGGTGCGCTTCCTGCGCGCGCGCGGCTCGTTCACGGCGTGGCTCGCCTGGGCGTGCTGCGACGTGCTGCTCTGGCCGCTGAGCCTGCTGGGCGGCGTGCGCGGGGCGTGGGCGAAAGCGTGCGGCACCTGGGCCGGGCTGCGTGGGCATCGCGCGTCGGCGGCGGATGTCGCCCGCTGGCACGCCTAGTCGCTCAGGGCTCGGCCACGAGCCGCGCCCGCACCGCCGCTGCCGCGGTGCGTTCGGCCGACGAACGCACGTCGTCCTCGGGTCGCGTGCGGGTCGCGAGCGCATCGAACGGCGCGGCCGCGCCGGCGTCGACGCGCCGCGCATCGACGACCACCTCGCTGTTGCCGCGGTTGGTGAACTCGGCGCGCAGCGCCTGATCGACGGCCGACTCGCGGCCGACACGCAGCACGCCGAGCACCGATAACGAACCGCCTTCGGCGCAAGCGCGCGCCGCGGCGAACATCCGCTTGCCGGGAAGGACCGCTTGGACGTCGAGTCCCGGGCACAGCCAGCGGCCGCTGGAAGGCGCCGCGCGTTGCGCCGCGTGGGCCAGCGCCGACAACGAGTCGACGAGCAGCAGCACGTCGTGGCCGGCTTCGACTTCGCGCTGGGCTGCGGCCAGCGTCAGGTCGGCGAGCGCCACGTGACGTTCGGGCGCGTCCCCGAACGTCGAACCGACGACGTCACAGCCGGCGATGCCCGCAAGCGCGGATCGCATGGCCTCGAGATCCTCGGGGCGCTGGTCGAGCAGGCACACGAACGTGCGCAGCGCTCCATCGCAGGCGTGCAGCGCGCCGACGAGCCGTGCGAACAGGGCGCCAGCGGCCCAGGCCGGCGGGGCGGTCCACAACACCCGATGCCCGCGCCACCACGGCGCCAGCGTCGCCAACGTTGCCAACGCCGGGTCGTCGGCGAGCAGTTCCAGCGGCCGCGTCGCTACGATCGGCGTGCGCGCCGCGAACGCGAGCCGGCCGGCGAGCTGGTCTCCAGCGGCACCGTTCACCGTGTCGACGTGCACGAGGGCGAAGAACCGTTCGTTGCCGCGCGGCGCCCGCAGCCTCCCGCGCACGCGGTGCCCGGACTTGAGGTTGAGCGCGCGGACCTGACTCGGACTGATGAACGGGTCGTGCGGTCCGGCGGCGAAGTCGTGGTGCGGCGACCGCAGGAAGCCGAAGCCCTCCGGCAGCAGTTCGAGCACGCCTTCGGCGGTGACCGTCTGTCCGCGCTCGAGGCGGTGCGCGTAGAGCGCCGCGAGCAGTTCGGCGCGCGACAGGTTGGGGGCGGCCTGGCTGCCCTCGGCCAGCATCAGCGCCGACAGTTCGGCGCCCGAACACCGCACGAGATCGAGGCCGGTGGTGGCGTCGGACGGCGAAGCGGGGTCGGCGGACGTCATGGCGAGATCGCCTGCAGCACGGCGGCGACGGCGGCGCGCATCGTCGCCAGATCGGCATCGTTGTCGACGGTGAAGGCGGCACGCCGGCGTTTCTCGGCGAGCGGCGCCTGCGCCGCCTCGCGCCGCGCCAGTTCGTCCGGGCTCCAGCCGCGGGCCGCTGCCCGGGCGCGTCGCGTCGCGTCGGCGGCGTGCACGAACACCACGTGGTCGCACTCGGCGATCAGCCCGTTCTCGAGCAGCAGCGGGACGTCGAGCAGCACCGAATCGCCGCGCGCCTTGGCGGCGGCCAGGCCCGCCAGGATCCGGGCGCGGATCGGCGGGTGCAGGATCGCCTCCAGGCGGGCACGCGCCGCCGGGTCGCGGAACACCACCGCCGCCATGGCCGGTCGATCGAGCGCGCCCCCGCGCACGACGGCAGGCCCGAACGCCGCGGCGATCGACTGCAGCACGGGCGCTTCCGAGCTGACGGTGCGCGCCACCTCGTCGGCGTCGATCCGGCACAGGCCGTAGGCCGCGAACGTGGCCGCGACCGTCGACTTGCCCGCCGCGACCCCGCCGAGCAGGCCCAGCACGACCGGCACCGCCGGGCGGAACGGCCTGGCTTCTGGCGGAGTTGCGGGGTCGCCCGGCATCGCCGCATCGTGGACCTCGCCATCCCCGCCATCAAGCTGCACCGGCCGCGCCTTGACCTTCGCGCGCCCGCCTTTCTAAGATCCGCGCCCTCGCGTCCCGGCCTGTTGTGCTCCCCGCACTTCGGGCTGCCCGCTCGTGCCCTCGAGCGGTGCGTGTTCTCTCGTCCCTGCGGCCCGTCGCAGGGCACTTTCGTCCCGCCGGCCAGCCGGCGGTCGCCCTCTCGCCTACAGACCCCTCGGAGTCAGTCCCAATGCTCAATCGCCAGCGCGGTGCGGCCCACGTGCCGATGATGTTCTTCCTGCTGCTCCTGGTCATGTTCCTCGGCGCGGTGGCGTTCGCGTTCGCGGCGAACACCAAGAACGGCGAGCTCACCAAGCAGCGCAACGATGCGGTCAACGACCTCGACGTGCGGAAGCGCCGCGACCTGCTGGTCGAGCACTACATCGAGGACTTCGGCAAGGTCATCGCCAAGGCCGGCAAGTACGAGGGCCGCAAGAACCAAGGCGGCGTGTACGGCGACGCGGTGATGAACCAGGTCGGCGTGATGAACCCGACCGAGGTCCAGGCCGCCCTCGACGCCGCCCTTGCCAACGCCGGACTCGGCGCGGCCAGCGGGCTCGAGAACGTCCTCGGCAGCCTGGTCACCAAGATCAGCCAGCAGGCGCAGCGCGTGCGCGACATCGAAGCCGAGCGCGACAAGGCGCTGGCCGAGAAGGGCGAGGTCGATCGCCGCTTCCAGTCGGCCACGGCCGACGCGTCGGCCAAGGCGCGCGAGTTCTCGCAGAACCTCGACCAGGTGCGCAGCGACTTCGACACGGCCAAGCAGGACAAGGACAACAGCATCGCCCAGGCGGTCAACGGCCTGCGCGCGAAGAACGAGGAGCTCGCCGCCGAGAAGGACCGCGCCACGGCGAAGGAGAAGGAGCTCAACTTCGAGATCGCCAAGCGCGACATGCACGCGTCGGCGTTGATCGCCCGCGACGCCATGCGCAAGCCGGCCGACGTCGCCGACGGCAAGATCCTGGTCGCCAAGAACGGCATCCCGACCGCGTTCATCAACCTCGGTCGCAAGGACATGCTGCTGCCCGGCACGATCTTCCGCGTCAAGAACAACAACAGCGCGGCGGTGAAGGGCTACGCGACCGTCACGCGCGTCGAGGAAGAGCGCGCCGAAGTGGCGCTGTCGGGCTTCGTCGACCCGGTCGGCGACTTCGCTCGCGCCGGCGACCTGCTCTACAACGACCTGTTCACCCCGCGCGTCACCCGCACGATCTACCTGATGGGTCGCTTCCAAGCGCCCGCGAAGCCCGAGCTCGCGACGCTGCTGCGCAACCTGGGCAACCGGGTGGTCGACAAGATGGCGCCCGGTGTCGACACCGTGATCCTCGGCAACGACCCGATCAACGAGGCCGGCGACGGCTTCGCGTCGGTGCAGGACTCGGCCGAGTTCAAGCAGGCGAGCGAGCTGCGCGTCGAGTTCGCCTACCTGGCGACGATCCGGGATCTCATCAAGCTGTGAGCTGGCGCCGCAGGCGCCAGCGACAGCTTGATGCGATGAGTTTCCCGTCGCGCCTGCCGAAGCACGTTGTAGCGAGGGAACGCAACGGGCGGCTACGTCGCGACGGAGGGCGCCGCTGCGCGGCGCCGTCCGTTGTGGGGCGCTAGCCGGTCGGGGTGTCGGCTTCACCGAACGGGTGCGTCGACCGCGCTTCGTTTCCCAGGGCGCGCTGTCCGTGATTCTGCGCCGCGGTAGGCTCTGCCGCGCCGATGACGCTGGACGACCCGAAGGTGCGCGAGGCACTCGATGGCGGCGAGATGCCGCGCATGTCGTTCGGTGACCACCTCGACGAGCTGCGGTCGCGCCTGATCAAGGCGATGCTGGCGATCGTCGTCGCGGTGCTCGGCGTGCTGCCGTGGAAGCAGGGGGTGCAGGACATCATCATCGAGCCGTACCGCGTGCAGTGGCGGCTTGGCTTCCAGGACCACGTCGAGGGGCTGCGCGGCAAGATCGCCGCAGCCGAGGCGCAGACCGCGCCGTCGCCTGCGCAGGCCGAACAGCTGACCGAGTACCGCGACTTCCTCGCCTACTCGCTGCTGCACTACGACGCGATCCTGTCCGGGGCCAAGGACTTCACGTTCCTGCTGCCGTCGAAGACCGGCTACCACGTGCCGTACCACCTGGTGTCGATCAACGTGCTCGAGGACTCGCTGTCGTTCCTCTGGGCCTCGTTGGTGTTCGCGCTGGTGCTCGCGAGCCCGGTCGTGATCTGGCAGGCGTGGGCCTTCGTCGCGGCGGGCCTCTACCCGCGCGAACGCTCCCTCTTCTACCGCTACTTCCCGTTCATGATCGTGCTGATGGCCACTGGCGTGGCCTTCGGCTACTTCGTGGTGCTGCCGTACAGCGTCGGCTTCCTGATCCGCTGGATGCAGCCCGACCAGGTCGGCGCGATGCTCGGCATCGGCCAGTTCCTGACGCTCGAGTTCGCGTTGACCGGGGCGATGGGTCTCGTGTTCCAGCTGCCGCTGGTGATGCTTGCGCTGCAGAAGATCGGCCTCGTCACGCATCGCGGCTTCCGCAAGAACTGGCGCATGACGATCCTCGTGATCTGCATCGTCGCCGCCGTGGTGACGCCGCCGGAGCCGGTGTCGATGCTGCTGATGGCCGCGCCGATGATCCTGCTCTATGGGCTCGGTCTCGTGCTGACCTGGTTCTCTCGTGGGCGTGACGCGGTGGTGACGCCGTGACGGTCGTCGGCGAGATCCTCGCGATCGGCGACGAACTGGTCCACGGCGCCATGCTGGACACCAACAGCAAGTGGCTCGCCGGTGAACTCGAACGGATCGGCGTCGTGGTGCACCGCTTCACGGTGACCAGCGACGATCCCGTCGAACTGCGCACGGCGATCGCCGACTGCTGCGCGCGAGCCGACGTCGTCGTGGCGACCGGCGGGCTCGGGCCGACGCTCGACGACCGCACCCGCGACGTCGTCGCCGAGCTGCGCGGCGGCCCGTTGGTGTTCGATCCGGTCGCGTGGCAGCAGGTGCAGGACTGGCTGCAGAGTCGTCGCCGGCCGGTGCCCGAGAGCAACCGCCGGCAGGCGATGCTGCCGCCGGGCGCGACCTCGATCCCGAACGGCAACGGCACCGCGCCGGGCTTCGAAGTTCAGCTCGGCCGCGGCCGCTTCTTCGCGCTGCCGGGCGTGCCGCGCGAGATGCAGGTGATGCTGCGCGAGCACGTGCTGCCGGTCGTGCAGGCGATGCCCGGCCTGCTGCCGACGGCGCAGCGCTGGCTGCGCGTGCTCGGTCCGTCGGAGGCCGCGCTCGGGGAGCGCATCGAGCCGTTCATGGTCGCAGGCCGCCAGCCGGCCGTGGGCATCACGGCTTCGGGCGGCCTGCTGACCGTGCGCGTCGTCGGCACCGGCACGTCGACGGCGGCGGCCGGCGCGGCGTGCGACGCGACCGTCGCCGAACTGCGGCCGTTGCTCGGCGATTGGCTGTTCGCCGAGGGGGAAGTCGACCTGCCGCAGTTCGTGCTGGAGCACCTGCGGCGGGCGGGCCACACGCTGGCGTGCGCGGAATCGTGCACCGGCGGGTTGCTGCTGGCGCGGCTGACCGACGTGCCCGGCAGTTCCGACGTGCTGCGCGGCGGCGTCGTCGCCTACGCCGACGACGCCAAGCGGGAACTGCTCGGCGTGCCCGCCGAACTGCTGGCCGCGCACGGCGCGGTCAGCGAACCGGTCGCTGCGGCCATGGCCCAGGGCGCACGGGCGCGGTTCGCCGCCGATGTCGCGATCGCGACGACCGGGATCGCCGGCCCCGGCGGCGGCAGTGCCGACAAGCCGGTCGGTACCGTCTGCTTCGCGCTCGCCCGCGCCGACGGCGTGCGCACCTGGATGCTGCGCATCGCCGACCTCGGCCGCGCGTTCGTGCGCGACCGGGCGGTGTTCGAATGTTGGAAGGCGTTGTCGGGCCGGTGACATCGGGCGCGCCGTCCCGACCCGTCGCGACTATCATGCGTTGCCGCGTGGCCCCGCGCGGTCGACCCCTGGGCGAACTCGTGACGACGTGAAGATCTGCCTGTCGTGCGAAGGCGTGACCGACGCTTCGGCGAGTCGCTGCGGGCACTGCGGCGCCTGGCTCCTGCCGACCGACGTCGTGCACTACCCGGTGCGGCGAGGCGAGAGCGACGCCGGCAACCCGCTGCTCGGCACCGTCGTCGACGGCAAGTACCGGCTGCAGGGCGTGCTCGGGCGCGGCGGGCTCGGCACCGTGTTCCGAGCGCAACACATCGGCTCGTTGGTTCCGGTCGCGCTGAAGCTGATGCACCCGCGGTTCGCCGAACGGCCCGAGTACCGGCGCGCGTTGTTGCCCGAGGCGCGACGCGCGGCGACGGTCGTGCACGAACGCTGCGCGCGGTTGCTGGACGCCGGCGAGACCGAGGACGGCGTCGCCTGGCTGGCGATGGAACTCGTCGAAGGCGAGACGCTCGACGTCGTCGTGCGCCGTGGTGCGTTGGCGCCGTCGCATGCCGTCGATGTGCTGCTGCAGGTCGCGCAGGCGCTCGAGGCGATCCACGGTGTGGGGCTCGTGCACTGCGATCTGTCGCCGCGCAACGTGATGGTCAGCCCGCACGCCGAGGGCCTGCGCGTGAAGGTGCTCGACTTCGGCATCGCGCGGTCGGTGTCGTTGGCCGGGCCGGCGCGCGAGGCGGGCGACCTGCAGGGGTTCGTGAATCCGGCGTTCGCGGCGCCCGAACTGCTCGCGGGACGCTCCGTCGACGCACGCACGGACCTGTGGTCGTTCGGCGTGCTGGCGTGGCTGCTGCTGACCGGCGGCATGCCGGTCGACGATCGCGACCAGAAGCGCATGGTGGCCGCGATCACCGCCGGCGAACTGCGGCCGTGGCCGCCGGGCGTGCGTGTCGGGCGCCGCCTCGTGCGGCTCGTGCGGCGCTGCCTCGCGCTCGATCCGAAGCACCGCCCGCAGGCGGCGGCGGCGGTGGGGCGCGAACTCGCGATCGTGCGCGGCGCGCGGCGGCCGCTCTTCGCCCGCGCGGCGTCGGCGCTGTTCGGGCTCGGCCTCGTCGTGACCATCGCCGGCGGCCCGGACGCGCCGCCGCCGTTCCTGGAACCGCTGTCGGGCTCGCAGCTCGAGTGGGTCCGGGGTTCGTTGCCGCGTACGCAGCCGGTCGGCGTGATGCCGAGCCGTCGCCTCACCACGCTCGGCTTCGACTTCGGCGGGTTCGCACCGCGCGAACTGCGCGCCGATCTGGTGCGCGACGGCCAGGTCCTGCTGCACACCTGGCTCGTGCCCGAGCGCGGCGTCGCCGAGGGCACGCTGCTGCTGTCCACCTTGCAGCCGGACTGGCTCGCCGTGGTGCAGGGTCTGCAGCGTGCCAGCGCCGAAGCGCCGGTGGATCTCGTGTTCGTTGTGCCGGGCGCAGCGCCGCTCGGGGCGATGCGACTGCGCCTCGACGACGCGCCGCCGACGCTGCAAGCGCGCTTCGTCGGCGAGCCGGTGGTGCGGGCGGACACGCGCCTCGCGATAGCCGTCAGCGACGACATCGGGCTGCACGAGGTCGTCCTGCGCTGCCAGCTGGCGGACGGACGGCGGTGGGAACTGCCCGTGCCGCCAGGCGGCGGGGAATGGTCGCTCGGCGCAGCGCTGGCCGGCGTCGTCGGTGATGCCGGCGAACTCGGCGCCGGCGAACTGCACGTGCGCGCGGTCGATCGCGCCGGCAACGAGCGCGCGCTGCCGCCGCTGCCGTTCTCGTCGTGCGACGTCGCGGCGCCGCACGTCGTCGAGGTCGCCGGGCCGCTCGGCGAGCCGTTCGTGCCGGCTGCCGCCGGCGCGGCCAAGGTGCGCGTGCGGACCTCGCACGTCGAGGCCGGGTGTCGGCTGCGGATCACCGCCGATCGTGGGTCGGCGTTCGACGCGCCGCTCGGCGACGCGAGCACGCTGCACGCGCTGGCGTTCGGGTTCGGTGACGAGGTGCGCAGCGGCACCTGGCAGTTCGAGGTCCTCGACCCGCGCGGCAACCGGACCGTCCGTGAGCTGCCGATCCAGGTGCGCGACCGCGGCACCCGGATCGCGTTCGCGCCCGGCCCCGGTGCCTGCCGCCAGCTCGGCGACGAACTCGTGATCGCCGCGCGACCGACGAACGTCGTCGCGGACATCGGCCCGAACTGGACCGTCGCCGGCGTGCGCGTCGACGTCGCGGTCGGCGCGCGCGGCCCGGCTGGCGATGGCGCGATCGTGTGGTCGCTGCTGCCGCCGAGCGGCGTGCAGTTGCAGCTGCCCGAATTGCCGGCCGGCGTGCACGTGCTGCGGCTCGACCTCGAGGAAGCGGCGCCGGCGGGGGAGCGGGGCCTCGCGACGACCGTCGCCATGCCGCTGCGCGTGTTGCCGGCCGTCATCGAGATGCGCGTGCCGTCGCCGCCGTCGCGGTTCCTGCCGGCGCAACTGCAGGGGCGCCTGCTGTTGGCGCGCGGGAACGGCTTCGTCGACGGTCCAGCCTGGGGCCTCGATCCGGCGCTGCGACCGTACGTGCGCGGCCGGTTCTGGGTCGGCGACGGCCGCGACGTCGCCCGCGAGATCGTGCCCGCGGCCGCCGGCGAACCGCTGCTGCCCGTGTGCATGCCGGTGCCGGGCCGCAACCGGATCGCGATCGAACTCGTCGACGTGCTCGACCGCCCGGTGCGCGTGCTGGCCGGCGGTGCGCCGCAGACGCCGCTCGGCAGCGACCAGGCGCCAACCGTTGTCGCCGACTTCTGGTGGCATGACGGTGCGCCAGCTCTCGTCGGCGAGGAGCTGCTGCTCGAGTACGGCCAGCAGGCGCGGATCGAACTGCGGTGTCCCTTGCCGTACGGCCCGACCGACGCGGCCGACCTGCGCCTGGGCATCCTGCAGAACGAGCTGGCGGCGGCGGCGGTGGTCACCACCGGCGGCACGTCGCTGGTGCGCTTCGAGCTGCCGTTCCTGGTCTGGCGCGTCGCCGCCAACCTCGCCGACGCGACGCGCGACGACTTCGCCGGCCAGATCGAGCGGCGTGTCGACGCCTACGTGGTGACGCCGATCGGCCGCACGGAGCTGCCGCTGCGGCTGCGCACGACGCGCAGCACGCTGGTGCCCCTGACCCTGGCCGAACTCGGTGCCCTGCCGCCGGAACTGGCCGGGATGCGGTTGCTGCCGGTGTTGGCGCCGTCCGGACCGTTCGCCGAGCCGGTGCCGCCCGACGCGCCGCCGCGCGCGACGTTCCGTCCGCAGCTGGCCACCGCCGTGCGCAACCTCGGCGACATCCTGCTGCAGGACAGCGAGTTCACGTGCGGGCAGGCACGTGCGGTGGCGCGATTGGCCGCGCAGCTGGCGCCGGATGTGCTGGCGCGATGCGTGCACCACGCCGATCCGCTCGGTCGCGAACGCACGCAGGCGAAGAACCTGCTGCCGGCGGCGATGGCCGATGCTCCGCCGGACCGCACGCTGACCGAGGTGACCTTCTTCCAGGCCTGGACGTTCAGCCGCCTGCTCGGCGCGCTCGTCGTCGGCGATGTCGCGGCCTTCCGGCTGCCGCTCGGCTGCGAACTCGAACTGGCGGCGTTCGGTGCCCGACCGGCCCGCGCCTGCCACGGCGCTGGTTCGGCGGGCGGCCGCGTCGCGATGGCCGCGTTCCTGGCCGCCGGCGAAGCCGCCGCGATGCCGAGTGCCGCCGCCGCGCGTGATGCCGGCGACGTGGTGCCGACCGCGTTCGGCGATCCGTTCGTGGCGCTCGACTTCGGCGTGTGCGAGTGGGTGCTCGACCTGCCGCACGTCGCCGGCGCCGAGCTGCTGCTCGGCGAGTGGATCGGCGATCGGGCCGTGCACCTCGAGCGGGTGATGGAACTCGCGGCCGGCGATCCACTGCCGATTCCGGGCGTCGTACTGCAGCAGTTCGGCGTCGTGCGCGGACTTGCTGCCGGCCAGCGCGCGGGCCTGCTCGACGGACAGGGCCGGCCGCTCGGCGTGCGCGGTCTCGCGGCGCTGCCGCATTCGGTGCCGGGCGTGTTGCGCACCGAGCAGCTCCGCCGTGACGGATCGCATCTGCTCGGCGACACGGTCGATCCACGGCTGCGCACGACCGGGTTCCGCGTCGTCGCCGAGCCCGAACGGCTCGCCGCAGCCCGGGGGCGGCGATGAACCTCCTGCGTGTCACGGGCATCGCGGGGGTGCTGTTCACCGGCGGTTGCGCCGCCACCGGCGACGAACTGCGCGGACTCGCCGAGCAACCGCCGCTCGACTGCGCCGTGCTGCTCACGGGCGGTGCGTTCCTGGCCGGTGCTGGTGGTCCCGACGCGACGTTCGGCAGCGGCGCCAGCGGCGTCGAGGTGATTCCGATCGACGTGGTGCTCGACGTGCTGGCACGCGCTCGCGTGTTCCACCGCATCGACGTCGACGACGACGCCGCGCACCGCGCGCGCACCGGGCGCATGTTGCTCGCGCGCGCGCCCGACGAGTCGTTCCCGGCGTCGCTCGCACGGGCCCGAGCCGCGGGCTACGACTACCTGCTCGTCGTCGAACAGCTCCAGGACGGTGCGATCGAGCAGCTGGGCACCAACGGCACCTGGCCGGTGACGTTCGCGACGTGGATCCTGCTCGGTGTTGGCGCCCTGATCCCGGATCGCACGTTCGAGTCGCGGGCGACCTTGCGCGTGACGCTGCGCGAACTGCAGACCGGCCGCGCCGTGCACGACCCGCTGCTGATCGCCGGGCCGGTCGACCTGTCGCTGGTCGAGCGCACGGACTTCCTCGGGCTCGTGATGTCGATCGTCGTGCCGCCGTTCTGGGTCGGCGACGATCCAGAAGCCGTGCGCGGCGTCGTCGCGAGGACGACGCAGCGGCGCCTGCTGCTGTCGCTGGCGCGCAACCTGAAGAGCGAGGTCGCGCGGCAGAACCTGCGCGACAACCTGCCCGCGCAGTTGTCGCTCGCGTCGACGCCAAGCGGATATCGCGTCAGCGTGCGCAGCAGCGAGGCCCTGAGTGTGGCTCGCTTGCGCGCCGACCACGTGCCGGCGGCCGAGGCGGCGGCGTTCGCGGCCGAACTGCTCGCCTCGGTGCAGGCGGCGGACGGCCGCTGGAGCTACGAAGCGACGCTGCCGGCGACGGCCACCGGTCGCCCCCTGCAGGTGCTGGTCGGCACGCTGCGCGGCGACGTCGCGACGGCGACGTTCGTGCCCGGAGGCACGCCGTGAAGCTGCCCGCGAACCTGCGGCTCGGCGTCTGCTCGCACACCGGTCTCGTGCGCACCAACAACGAGGACGACTACCTGCTCGGCGCGCTGCTGGCGCCCGGGACCCTGTTCGCCGGCGTCGCCGACGGCATGGGCGGCATGGCGGGTGGTGCGGAGGCCAGCCGCACGGCGCTGCGCGCCGCGGCCCAGGGCGTGCTCGACGGGCAGGGACGGCAGAATCTCGCGCAGCGTCTGCGCGACGGGTTCTCGCTCGCCGCGCGGCGCGTGCACGAGGCGAGCCTCGCGCTGCCGGCCCTGCGCGAGATGGGCACGACGATGACCGCCATCGGCATCGCCGACGGCACCGTCGAGGTCGCGCACATCGGCGACACGCGCCTCTACCGGCGGCGCCACGGGCGTTGCGAGCAGCTCACCGTCGACCATGCGGTGCGCGAACCGGACAACCTGCTGACGCGCTGCATCGGTGCCGGCCAGGCCACCGCCGAGCCCGACGTGGCGTCGTTCGCCGCGACGCCGGGCGACCGTCTGCTGCTGGTGAGCGATGGCGTCTGGAGCGTGCTTTCGCCGGCCGGGCTGCTGCGGGCCGTCGAAGCCGCCGACGCGCAGCGCTGCGCCGAGGACCTGGTCGCGGCCGCCCTCGCCGCCGGTGGTCCCGACAACGCCACGGCGGTGGTCGTCGATGTGCTGGCGGCGACCGGCGAGGGCACCGTCGAGCAGGAGCTGCCGCGCGACGAACGCACGAACGCCCGCGGGGGGTGGCCACGGGCAGTGTCGTTGCGGCCGCCGTTGTGGCCGTGGCTGCTGGCGGCGGCCGGGGCGCTGCTGCTCGTCCATGGCAGCCTGCGATGGGCCGGGGTCGTGAACGGCCTGGCGGTGCTCTGGCGCGGCTGACGCGCTGGGTCGCCAACAACGGCCGGCTCGGCGCCCAGGTGTCCGGCCCGTGGCTCGTGCTCGAAGCCGGTGCGAACGGGCCGACGGGCTCGACCACACGCGCCATGCGCACCCTCGACGTGCCGGAAGCGGCGATGTACGTCCGGCGGCCCTGCAGAACGACCCCGGGCGTTGCCCTCCTGCACCGCTCGCGCAACGATGCGGGTGCCCCTCCGAGACGCGATGCCAAAGAAGCTGCAGCGGAAGATTCCCGTTCCCCAGGCGGTCGCCGCCGGACCCGTCGCGACCGCGCCAGCCGGCGGCGGTGGTGGCGGTGGCGGACTGTTCGCGCGCAACCGCGTCACCGCGCGCGTGCTCGCCGAGTTCACGAGCCAGCTCGCGGTGCTGCTGAACGCCGGCATCCCGATCACCAAGTCGCTGCGCATCCTCGAGGGGCAGATGCCGCCGGGGCCGATGAAGCGCATCGCGCACGGTCTCGTCGAGGACGTCGAAGGCGGCACCGCCCTGTCGGAGGCGATGACCAAGCACCCGGCCGTGTTCGATGCGCTCTACACCAACATGGTGCGCGCCGGCGAAGCGGGCGGTGTGCAGGAGGAGATCCTCAACCGCTTGAGCGGCTTCCTGACCACGAGCGAAGCGATCAAGTCGCGCGTGAAGGGCGCACTCGCCTACCCGGTGGCGATCCTGATCGTGGCGCTGCTGGTGCTGTTGCTGGTGTTCGCGTTCGTGATCCCGAAGTTCAAGGCGGTGTTCGAAGCGACCGGCAAGGGCGCGATGCACTGGACGACGCAGTTCGTGATCGACGTCGGCGAGCACCTGAAGGTCTGGTGGTGGACCTACCTGGTCGGAGCGTTGCTGGTGGTCGTCGTGCACCGCCTGCTGATGGCGCGCGTGTTCGGCTACCGCTCGTTCATGCACCGCCAGGCGCTGCGCATGCCGTTGTTCGGCAAGCTCGTGCACAAGAGCCTGGTCGCGCGGTTCGCGCGCACGTTCGGCACGCTGATCCAGAGCGGCGTGCCGCACCTCGATGCGCTCGACATCCTGGGCGCTTCGACCAACAACGTGCACATGAAGCGGGCCGTCGGCGACGTGCAGGGGTCGATCCGCGAGGGCGCGGGCTTCGCGGTGCCGATGGGCGAGAGCGGCATGTTCGACGACATCGTCGTCAACATGGTCGACGTCGGCGAACAGACCGGCGAACTCGACCGCATGCTGTCGAAGGTCGCCGACCGCTACGAGGTCGAGGTCGATCGCACGATCGAGACGACGTTCAAGCTGATCGAGCCGATCCTGCTGGTGTTCCTGGCCGTTGCAGTCGGGTTCATCGTGTTCGCGCTGTTCATGCCGCTGCTGACGATGATGCAGACCATGGGCAAGCGGTGAGACGATGGCGGCGTCGGCCGAGGTCGCGGAGAACTGAGTGTCGCTCGCCTGGCGCATCCTGCTGCTCGCGCTGCTGCTGAACGCGGCCACCGTCGGCAGTGTGCAGGTCGCCGTGCACCTCGCGCAGCGCTCGTGGATGGCCAACCGCGACGAAGCGCTGCGCGCCGCGGTGCAGGGGTCGTTCGACGAGATCGAACGCATCTACTCCCCGGAGGCGTTGCGCAGCGCTGCTGCCGACGGCGCGGTGGTGCGGCGGCTGCTGTCGGCGCCGTCGCTGCGCGAACTGTACGAGGACGTGATCGTCACCAGCGGCCGGCCGCCGTACGCCGGCGTCTACCTCAACCCGCTCGGCGCCGTGCACCGCGACCCGGACACGTTCCCCGAGGCGGTGATCACGACCGGCATGATCGAAGCGCGCGGCGTCGACGGCATCCTGCCCGTTGCCGGCGGCTACTGCTACGCGCTGCGCCCGGAGCTGGGAGCCGCGGGCGCCGAGGCCGGCGGGGTCGCGGGCTACCTGTGGTTCCGGCCGCGCCACACGCCGGTCCTGCTGCCGGCCGCGCTGCCGCTGTGGATCTCGCTGGGCGGCGTCGTCGCCTCGTCGGTGTCGTTCGGCATCGTGCTGTTCTGGGTCACGCGCCGCACGATCCGCCGGCCGCTGCAGGCGATCGGTGCTGCGGCCGTCGCGGTGGGTCGCGGCCGCTACGACGTGCGCGTGCCCGCGCGCGGCGTGCCCGAACTCGATCCGCTGGTGTCGACGTTCAACCAGATGGCATCGCGCGTCGCCGACCACACGCGCGCGCTCGAGGCGGCGGTGCGCGAGGCGGTCGAACATGCCAAGCAGAAGGAACGGGCGCTGGTCCTGAGTTCGCGCCTGGCGAGCATCGGCACGCTGGCGGCCGGCGTCGCGCACGAGATCAACAACCCGATCGGCGGCATGCAGAACGCGGTCAACCGGTTGCTCCAGCAGCCGGGGCTCGCCGACAAGCAGCGCACCTACCTGCAGCTCGTGCAGGAGGGTCTCGCACGCATCGCCCGCACGGCGGCGCGCCTGCTCGACTTCGCGCCGCGCCCCGCAGCACCCGGCCAGTTCCCGTTGGCGCGAGCGGTCGAGGGGGCGCGCGCGCTGGTCGAGCACCGGTTGCAACGCGACGGCGTGCAACTCGACGTGGCGCTGCCGGCCGACCTGCCGCCGGTCTTCGGCGATCCGCACGAGATCCAGCAGGTGATGCTGAACCTGTTCCTGAACTCGCTCGACGCGCTCGGTGGCCAGCCGGGCGGGCGCATCGACGTGCGCGCGGTGCGCGCCGACACCCACGTGAGGGTCACGGTCGACGACAACGGGCCCGGCATCGCCAGCGAACTGCTGCCGCGCGTGTTCGATCCGTTCTTCAGCAAGAAGGACCGGCCCGACGCGAGCGGGCTCGGCTTGTTCATCTGCTACTCGATCGTCCAGAACCACGGCGGCGAGATCGCCGTCGACTCGCGACCGGGCGAGGGCTTCCACGTCACGCTGCGGCTGCCGATGTCCGCGGCAGCAACGCCGCCGGCGGCCGGCGGCACGCGGTAGGTCCCGCCTCGCGATCGGCGGCGCCGCTCAGCCGGAGCCGGTGGCTCCGAGGGGCTCGTCGGTGCCCGGCCAGAGCCAGACCTGGTTCTTGCCGCGGCGCTTGGCTTCCTGCAGCGCGCGGTTGGCGTTGCGTCGGAGCTGGTCGATGCTGCTGGCCGCGCGGCCGTCGTAGCTGTCGACGCCGATCGACACCGTCACCGTGCGTTGGTAGCTGCCCTTCTGCACGGGCATCGCGGCGATCCGCTGCTTGATGCGCATCGCCGTCTGCACTGCTTCGCCCGGGCTCGTCTGCGGCAGCAGCACGCAGAACTCGTCGCCGCCGAAACGCGCCGCGAAGTCCGTCTCGCGCACGTTCGTGCGCAGCGACTCGGCGACGCGGCGCAGCACTTCGTCGCCGAACGCGTACTCCGTCGAGTCGTTGACTCCCTTGAAGTTGTCGACGTCGATCAGCAGCAGCGACAGCGGATTCTGGTAACGCTGGGCGCGCTTCCATTCGCGGTCGAGCAGCGTGCGCATGTGCCGCTCGGACAGCAGGCCGGTCTTGAAGTCGACGGTGACCTGGCTCTCGAGCGCGCGGGCGCGCTGGTGCAGGTGCCGCAGGTTGGTCCGCGTCTGCAGCGCCAGTTCGGCGCGGTAGACGCACTCCGGCGGCGCGCAGGGCTTGAGCACGAAGTCGCGGAACGGCAGGCGCAGGCGCCGGGCCTCCGCCAGCGCCTGCAGGTCGTCGACCAGCAGGATCACCGGCACCGGGTCGTCCTCGCGCTGCAGCGCGACCAGCCACTCGGCCTCGACGCCGTCGGCGCTGAGCACCAGCGGGTTCAGGATCACCAGGTCGGGGCGCATCGACGCCAGCAGGCGGTGGCTCTGCGCCAGGCTGTCGGCGACGTGCACCTGGTAGCCGCTGCGGGCGAGTGCTCCGGCGAGGTCGCCGAGCGCATCGCGGTCGTGGTTCATGACCATCACGATCGGCGCGGCCGCGGCGTCGGCGCCGGCGGCAGGGCCGGTCGGATGGAGGGGGGGCGAGGGCCGGTCGGGCTGGCCCTCCGCGGAGGTCTCGGGCATTGCGGCCACGGCTGAGTTCTGGGGGGGCCGCGAGAGCGACTCGCGGGGCCAGGAAGCAAAGTTGCGGCCGCAGTCTAGCCAGCCCCGAGGTCGTGGGAAGGGGCTCCCGTGACGATCCGCGCGGCGACGAGGACGTGGTCCGGACGTGCGCGTCGCGCACGGCCCCGCGCGCGCCGGCACCCGCGCCACGTTCAACTTGACGCGGGGGGCTCGCTCCCTAGACTCTCCGCCCCTCATTCCCGCGGGTGTGCGGCATCGACGTCGCGCCCCGCTTCGCATCCGCAGAGAGAACCGGCCCACGAGGCCCAACCATCGCAGGCAAGGAGCCGTCCAGAACGTGCCGCTCGTAACCGCCCAAGAACTGATCGACGCCGGCGTCCACTACGGCCACCAGGCCAGCCGTTGGAACCCGAAGATGAAGCCGTTCATCCACGGCAAGCGGCACAAGATCCACGTGATCAACCTGGAGGAGACGATTCGCGGGCTGTACCGCGCGACGCACTTCCTTCGACACCTCGCCGCGACGGGCGCGCAGATCATGTTCCTCGGCACGAAGAAGCAGATCCGCCCCGTGGTGGACGCCGAGGCGAAGAAGTGCGGCATGCCGCCGGTGACCGAGCGCTGGATCGGCGGCACCTTGACCAACTTCGCGACCGTGCGCGAGCGCCTCGCCCGCCTGATCGAGCTCGAAGGCCTCGAGACCAGCGGCGGCATCGAGAAGTACAAGAAGAAGGACCAGTCGACGATGCGCCGCGAGATGAAGCGCATCCGGCGCAACCTCGAAGGCGTGCGCGAACTGCACGGCCTGCCGGGCGCGCTGATCGTGGTCGATCCGCGCCGCGAGGACAACGCGATGCGCGAAGCCAAGCGCATGAACGTGCCGGTCGTCTGCGTGCTCGACACCGACTGCGACCCGACGCTCGCCGACATCGTGATTCCCGCCAACGACGACGCGATGAGCTCGGTCCAGCTGGTGCTGGGCAAGCTGTCGGAGGCGATCATGGAAGGCCGCAAGCAGTGCGACGAGTCGACGCTGCGCGACGCCCAGAAGACGGCCTCCGACGACGTGCGCAACCGCCAGGCCCAGGGCCGGCGCAGCACCGAAGGCCGCGATGGCGGCGGTCGCGGCGGTCGCGACGGCGGTCGCCGTGGACCGGGCGGGCCGGGTGGCCGGCGCGGCGGTCCGGGCGGCGGCGGCGGCGGTGGTGGTGGCGTGCGGTTCACCGGCGGCGGCCATGCCGACTCGGTGTCGATCGGTTCGGATCGCGCGGAACCGGCTGCTCCTGCCGCCACGCCGGCGGAAGGCTGAGCCCAGTTCGCCACGCCCGTTCGTCGGCGGCGCCATCGCGATCGTCGCGGGCGCCGTCTGCACAACTACGTAGAGGAATGCCATGAGCGACTTCGATCTCAACACCGTGAAGCGCCTGCACGAGATGACCGGCGCATCGATGGCGGACTGCGAGTCCGCGCTCGAACAGTGCAACGGCGACATGGAGCAGGCCCGCAACCTCCTGAAGAAGCAGGGCAAGGTCACCGCCGTCGACATCGATGCGAAGACGGTGATGCGTCTGCGCGAGATCACCGGCGCGCCGATGATGGACTGCAAGCAGGCGCTGAAGGAGAACGCCGGCGACACCGAGAAGGCCAAGGAGTGGCTGCGCAAGAAGGGCAAGCAGATGGCCGACAAGGCCGCCAGCCGCGAGATCAAGGAAGGCCTGGTGTTCGCCTACCAGCACCACAACGGCAAGGTGGGTGTGCTGGTGGAGGTGGCGTGCGAGACCGACTTCGTCGCCAAGAACGAGGACTTCCGCGCCTTCTGCAAGGGCGTTGCACTGACGATCGCCGCCTACTCGCCGGCGTTCCTCGACAAGGCGACGGTGCCGGCCGAGGCGATCGCCAAGGAGAAGCAGATCGTCACCGAGATGACGCTCGAGTCGATGAAGGGCAAGCCGCAGGCCGCGATCGACAAGGCGGTCGAAGGTCGCATGGAGAAGTTCTTCGCCGAGAAGTGCCTGATGGCGAAGCAGTACGTGCCCGACGACAGCAAGACCGTCGAGCAGGTGCGCACCGAACTCGTCGGCAAGATCGGCGAGAACATCCAGGTGCGTCGCTTCGTGCGCATGGAACTCGGCGCCTGATCGCGGGTCGGCGCGAGTCGCCTCTCGCCGCGCCGCCGGCCGGGCCCTACTGTCCCGGCACCTCGACCATGCCCGACAGCACGCCGCCCGCCCTGCACCCGCCGCAGAAGATCCAGCGCATCCTGCTCAAGATCAGCGGCGAGAGCCTGGGCGACGACGGTGCTGGCGTCGCGCCGGCGGTCGTCGCCACCGTCGCGGCGCAGATCGCGCGCGTGGCCGCCCTCGGCGTCGAGGTCGCGGTCGTCGTCGGCGGCGGCAATCTGCTCCGCGGCGCCGAGTTCGCCAAACTCGGCACCAACCGCGCGACCGCGGACCACATGGGCATGCTGGCGACCGCGATCAACGCGTTGGCGTTGCAGGACGCGCTCGAGCGCGCCGGCGTCGAGACGCGGGCCGCGTGCGCGGTCGAGATGAAGACGATGATGGAGCCGTACATCCGGCGCCGGGTGATCCGTCACCTCGAGAAGGGCCGCGTCGTCGTGCTCGCCGGCGGCACCGGCAATCCGTACTTCACGACCGACACCGCCGCTGCGCTGCGGGCGACGGAGCTCGGGGTCGACGCGATCTTCAAGGCGACCAAGGTCGACGGCGTCTACACGGCGGATCCGAACAAGGACAAGTCGGCCCGCAAGTTCGCGCGGCTGTCGTTCCAGGAAGCGCTCGCCCGCGATCTGCGGGTCATGGACCGCACGGCGTTCACGCTCTGCATGGAGAACCGCATGCCGATCATGGTGTTCGACATGTTCGTCGAGGGGAACATGGAGCGCGCGGTGCGCGGCGACGACATCGGCACCTGGGTGTGCTGACGATGCGCTGCTGACCGGGCCCGGCGACGGCGGTAGAGTCTGTCGCGGCGGCGATGCCGTCGTGTACCGACATGGAACCCCACGCCTCGATCCTGACCGACCTGAAGCAGAAGACCGACAAGACGCTCAAGCACCTGAAGGAGCAGCTCGGCGGCATTCGCACCGGCCGCGCTTCGCCGACGCTCGTCGACACGATCCGCGTCGACTACTACGGCACGATGACGCCGCTCAACCAGATCGCGCACATCTCGGTGCCCGATCCGCGGCAGCTGATGATCAAGCCGTTCGACGGCTCGCCGCAGGTGGTCAAGGACATCGAGAAGGCGATCCAGAAGTCGGACCTCGGCCTGAACCCCCAGTCCGACGGCAAGCAGTTGCGGTTGTCGATGCCGCCGCTGTCCGGCGAGCAGCGGCACAAGCTGGTCGCGAAGATCAAGGACCTGGTGGAGCAGAACCACGTCGCCCTGCGCAACGAGCGCCGTGACGCCAACCGGCTGGCCGACGGCATGAAGAAGGACGGCAAGCTCACCGAGGACCAGTGCAAGAAGGCCCACGATGCGATCGACAAGGAGCTGAAGGCGGTCGAGCAGAAGCTCAACGAGATGCTGCGGATGAAGTCGAAGGAGATCCTCGAGGAGTGAGGGCCTGGCGCGCTGGCGCAGGGCGCGTTCGCCTCGCCGAGGCCCCGGAAGCGCTGGCGCCCTTGCGCGGGCTCGTCCGGCGCGGTTTCATCCTTGCCCCGCCGAGCGGGGGCGTAGCTCAGCCGGTAGAGCAGCGGCCTTTTAAGCCGTAGGTCGCAGGTTCGAGCCCTGCCGCCCTCACATCCGCCGGCCCGCCACCGCCTTCCTCCCGATGATCGACGCCGAGTTCTTGCGCCTGCTCGTCTGTCCGTCCACCCGGCAACCGTTGCGCGTCGCCGATGCCACCGAACTGGCGTCGGCCAACGCGCGGATCGGCAAGGGCGACCTGAAGAACCGCGGCGGAGCCGCCGTCACCGGCGTCTGGACCGAGGCGCTCGCCACCGCCGATGGCGCCTGGCTCTACCCGGTCCAGGACGGCATCCCGATCCTGCTGGCAGCCGAGGCCGTGCCGACGGCCCGCTGACCCCACGTTTCCGCGGCGCGCCGGTCGTCAGGATCGGGGGCCGCTCTGTATCCTGCCCGACTTCCCCATGGCGCCGAATCCCGCAGTACCGCCCACCAAGCCGTCCGCCGCTGATGACTACGATCTGCACAGCGGTGTCTACGGCTTCTTCCGCCGTCACCAGAAGAAGCTGCTCTACACGGCCGGCTTGTTCGTGCTGCTGACGTTCTCGATCACCGGCCCGATGATGCAACTCGTCGGCGAGCTGTTCGGCAGCGTGCGCCCGGCATCGACGATCCTCGTCAACGGCAAGCGCGTCGAGGTCACCGCGGAGGACGAGGTCTACGGCCAGATGGTGGCCAACAGCCCGATGGCCATCCCGCCTGGCGTGATCCCGTGGCCCCGGTTCGACGACGAGGACAGCAGCCAGCGCACGCAGATCTTCGCCTTGATGCGCCGCGCCGCGATCGAAGAAGGGGTTGGCGTGTCGATGGTCGAAGTCGACCGCGCGATCGAGACCCTGCGCGACCTGGTCAAGTCCGACTCCGCCGCGAAGCTCGCCCGCGACATCGGGATGGGTTCGCTCGCTCGCTACCGCACCGTGGTCGCCGAGGCGATGCGCATCGGCACGTGGCTCCGGCTGCAGACCCTGGCGATCGACACGACCGACGCTCGCGTCATGGCCAAGCTGACGAAGGGCAAGGAGAAGATCACGCTGCGCGTCGCCTCGCTCGACGAGAAGCAGCTCGAGGTGACGATGAAGGCGGCGGCGCCGATCGCCGACGCGGATCTCGATGCGTGGTTCGCCGGCAAGAGCGACCCGGAGAAGATGCAGATGCAGGCGTTCGATCTGCCGCGCGTCGAGCTGCGGTTCGGCGCGCTGCTGTTCGGCGAAGGCCAGTTCGACGCCACCCAGTGGCAGGACGCCTGGCTCAAGGACTTCACGGTCACCGACGAGCAGCTGCAGAAGTACTACGCCGCCGAGCGCGACACGCGATTCAAGCTCGAGGGCGACAACCAGTGGAAGCCGTTCGACGACGCGGCGGTGAAGGCCGAACTGACGGCCCTGGCGCAGGCCGAGCACGTGATGAACCAGTTGCTCGGCGAAGTGAGGGGCAAGCTGGCCGAGACGTTGAAGCCGCTCGACGAGGAGCTCACGCGCACCCAGCAGGCGGTGGCCGCGGCGGAAACCGGCGTCGGCGAAGCCATGGCCAAGGTCGCCACGCACGAGATCGACCTCAAGAAGAAGCAGGATGAGTTGGCGGCGAAGCCCGACGACCAGGCCCTGAAGGACGCGGTCGCGAAGGCGCAGACCGATCACGACGCCGCGAAGAACGAGGCCCAGGCGGCCAAGGACAAGCTGCCGCCGCTGACGGCCGCCGTGGAGGCGGCCAAACAGGCCCAGAAGGACGCGCGCGCCAACTTCGACTTCCCCGCCGCCTTCACGGCGCTGACCGCGGGCAAGTCCGGCTTCGTGCAGAAGGCGATCTCGGGCACCAAGACCGCCGAGGAACTGAAGGACCTCGACAAGCTCGGCACCGAACTCGGCATGTGGCCGCTGTCGGCGCAAGGCGCGCAGCTGGCAGGCAAGGGCGACCTGTGCCAGGTGGTCGGCCGCACGTCGAAGGCCGTGATCCTCTACCAGGCGACCGCCGCCGAGCCGCGGCCGCTGAAGCCGAAGGAGCAGCTCCAGCCGCTGGTCTCCGGCGCCTACTGGACCGAGAAGGCGCGCGCCGAGGCGCAGGAACGCAAGAAGAAGATGGAAGAGGCGCTGCTGCGTCTGGCCAAGGAGAAGATGGCCGACAAGGTCGCGGAGATCGAGGGCAAGCTGCAGTCGCGCGTCGACGAGAAGCTCGCCGAATGGGAGAAGAAGACCAACGACGCGATCGCGGCCGCGCAGGCGACGATCGCGACGCTGCAGCCGGGCACGCAGGCTCGTTCGAGCTGGGAGGGCGAACTGGCGGTGAAGCAGGCCGAGCTGGCGCGGCGGGATGCGACCAAGCAGCGCTTCGAGACCGAGATCAAGCGGGAGATCGACAGCGAAATCGCCGTCGCGGCGAAGGAGCACCACGCTGCCGTGATCGACGCTGCCGCCGCCGAGGCGGGCTTCACGGTCGCCGAGTTCGGCCCGTTGTCGCGTGAAGTCGCCCAGGAGCCGCGCTTCGACAAGAACTACGACCTGACGGTCGTCCACCTGATGCGCGTGTCGCAGAACCTGAAGGCAGGGGAGTCGACCGCGGTGACGCAGGACTTCGCGAACCGGCGCTGGCACTTCGCGATCTGCACCAAGGTCGATCCGCTGCAGCCGGCCGACGTGTCGCGCCGGCGGTTCGAGCAGGAGCGCTCGGGCGGCGGCTTCAGCTCCTTCGCGGCGCAGCAGGCTGCCGAGGCGTTGCGGCAGTCGTTCACGTTGAAGGCGCTCGAGGCGCGCTACGAGCTGCAGCGCCCGGTGGGCGAGCAGCGCGAGAACACCTGATCCGGGCCGCGCCCGGATCCCGAGCGCAGCGGTGCGGGTCGGCTGCTCAGCCGGCTGGGCGGGGCGTCGCGACGACGATCATCTCGTCGTGCGGGTTCACGTAGACGGCAGCGCCCCGCAGCAAGCCCAGCGGCCGCGCCAGCCAGCCGGCGACCTTGCCGAGCCGCTGCGCGCGTTCGGCGAGGAAGCCGAACGAGACGTACTTGCCGGCATAGGCAGCGCCGATCGTCGCGACGTCGAAGCCGCAGTCGTCGAGCAGCCTCGTGATGGTCGCCGGTGTGAAGTGGTAGAGGTGTTCGTCGTGCTTGAAGTGGTGCCAGCGACGGCCGAGCAGGCGCGCCCATCGCGACGCGATGTTCTGCGTCTCGAGCAGCAGTTTGCCGCCCGGCCGCAGCAGCCCACGGATCGTCCGTAGCGTCGCTTGGGGATCGGGCACGTGTTCGATCACGTCCCACAGGGTCACGAGGTCGAAGGAGCCAGCGGCGTGCCCCTTCTCGCGCACGGCGTCGTCGAGCGTGCCGACGTGCACCGCGGCCGCACCGAGCGAACGCACCGCCTCGCCGGCGATCGCCGCGGACATCTCGACGCCGTGCACTTCGTGGCCGGCCTCGCGGACGACGCGCAGGAAGTAGCCGGCGGCGCAGCCGACGTCGAGCACGCGGGCCTTCGCCGGCAGGTGCTTCCCGACGAGTGCCATGCGCTTTTGGAACGTCTTCAGGTAGAGCGCAGCCTCGCGAGCGTAGTCGGCGTAGCCGCGCGACTTGGGGTCGTCGCTCCGCCAGTAGCCGGCGTCGTAGACGTCGGCCAGCGCCTGGCCCTGCAGCCGTGGCGTCACGTAGACGAGGCCGCACCGTCGGCAGCACAGCACGCGGAACGGGCCGTCGGTGAACTTGACGTCGGCCTCGCCGCTGCCGCAGAGCTGGCAGCTGGTGACTTCGGCCGAACGCGGCGCGGGCGGCTGCGAGGGTGGGCTCACCGAAGGGGACATCGTCGTTCAGGCCCCCGCGGCGTTGTGCGGCGCCGAGCGTTCGAGAAAGCGCTTGCGGCAGATCGTGCGGAACATCTTCCACGCGGTGCGCGCCTGCCGACCGAAGGTGTCCGAGTGCTTCGATTCGCCGCCCATGCGCGGCGAGTAGGTGACCGGCACTTCGATGATGCGGCAGCGTTCCTGCAGGGCGGCGCACATCATCTCCGGCGAGAACGCCGGACCGGTCTGCCGCAGCCGCGGCCGGATCTTCTCGAACGTCGCGCGGGTCAGCGCGCGGAAGGTGCAGCCGACGTCGGTGAACCGCGGCTCGGCCGGCCGCAGCCAGCAGAGCTGCAGGAACTTGGCCATGAACACGTTGCCCCACCGCAGCAGGAATCGCATGTTCGCGCCCTGCTCGACCATCTGCCGCGTCGTGCGCGTGCCCATGACCATGCCGGCGTCGTCGAGATAGACGAGCAGCTTCACCACATCGCGCGCGCGGAAACTGCCGTCGGCCTCGACTAGCACCAGGATGTCGCCCTTCGCGGCGGACATGCCCGCGAGCAGTGCCGAGCCGTAGCCGGGCCGGCTCTCGGCGACGACCCGAGCACCAGCGGCCGCCGCGATCGCGGCGGTGCGATCGCGGCAGTTGTTGTCGACGACGACGATCTCGTCGAGATGCGGCTCCTGGCGGAACTCTTCCACGACCTGCCCGATCGTCGCCTCCTCGTCGTACGCGGGGATCACCAGCGAGACCGTTCGATCGCGGAACATGCGCAGCCGCAGGATACCCCCGTGGCGAGGTGTTGCTATTCGCCTTGCTCGGGTCGAGACCGTTCGGGCGACGTCCTGAGGCCCGCCATACCGCGTGAACCGCGCCGGGACCTTTCCGTTTGGCCGGCCGTCCGGACGCACCTAACCTGCCGCCCACGTCATGAACAGGATCCTGCTCGGCGTTCTCGCCTCCTGCCTGTCCGCCGCGTGCACCGCGGCCCATTGCGGCCCGCGCGTCGACGCCGACGTGCAGAGCGCTGGGCAGTTGCCGACCCGGAAGAAGGGCACGATCTTCAAGGACGAGGTCGACGGCTTGATCGACGTGTTGACCGACCGCGCGCGTGCCGCCAAGGCGCCGCTGGGCGGCGACTCGGCGCTGGCCACGGCGAAGGTGCTCGCGGCGATGGCGCGCTGCCACCGTCGTTACTACTACCCGGGTGACGTGCCGGCGGTGACGTCGTCCACCGGTGGCTTGCTGCGAGCCCGCCGGCAGGACGGCAGCTTCGGCGACGCCGCGACGACGGCGTGGGTCGCCGACGCGCTGGCGGCGCTGCCGCTCGAACCGGTGTTCGCCGAGGAAGTGCGCGCGGCGCGCGAGTGGCTGCGGCAGCAGGGCGATGCGACGCCGGTCTTCGACGCGCTGGTCGCCGGGGTGCTGGCCGACGTCCGCGCCGACCGGTTCCCGCAGCATCTCGCGGGCGACGCCGCCGCGAAGGCCAAGGCCTGGCAGGCGTCGGCCGACGGGCTGATCCACGACGAAGCCGCCGATGCGCTGGTCCAGCTGGTCGCCTGCCAGGCCGCGAACCGCGCCCTCGATCGCGCCCAGGATCCCCAGGCGGACTCGCCCGCGGCCGTGTGGTCGCCAGCGCAGCAGAAGGCGTACGCCTGGTTGGCGAGCCAGCAGAAGGACGGCGTGTTCTCGCTGACGATGGGCGGCAAGACGTTCCCCGACCCGGCGTTCACCGGCTTCGGCCTGCTCGCGCTGCAGACCAAGCCGAAGGCCCTGCGCACGGCCGACGAGCAGACGACGATCGACAAGGGCATGCGCTGGCTGCTCGCCGGGCAGAACGAGGACGGCACCTTCGGGCAGCAGGTCCAGAACTACACGACCTGCGTGGTCGTCGGTGCGTTGACCAAGTGGGGCGATGCGACGATCCAGCCGGCGCTGCAGAAGGCGCAGCGCGCGATCCTCGGCTTCCAGAACAGCGAGGCCACCGGCTACCAACGCAGCGATCGCGACTACGGCTCGATCGGCTACGGCAACTCGCAGCGCGGCGACCTCAGCAACCTGCACTTCTCGCTCGAGGCGCTCCGGGCGACCGGGCTGCCCGCCGACCACGAGGCGTTCGGCAAGGCGTTGGTGTTCCTGCAGCGCACGCAGAACCTGAAGTCGGTGAACGACTTCTCCGGCAAGGTGTCGGACCCCGATCGCGTCGGCGTCGTGCTCGACGCGACCTCGGGCGACGACGGCGGCGCGGCCTACTACCCCGGCAACAGTGCGGCGGGCTACGTCGTGCTGCCCGACGGCAAGTCCGTCCCGCGCAGCTACGGCTCGATGACCTACGCGCTGCTGAAGTCGTACCTGCTCGCCGGGATCCCGGGCGACGATCCGCGCGTGCAGGCTGCGGTGCAGTGGATCCGCCAGAACTGGACCCTCGCGGTCAATCCGGGTGCGGACCCCGCACTCGGCGAGAAGGTCCAGCACCAGGGCCTCTACTACTACTACCTCGTGCTCGCGCAGGCGCTCGACGCCGCGAAGGTCGCGACGGTCGACGTCACCCGCAAGGACGACAAGGGCGTCGAGACGGTCGAGCCGATCGAATGGCGCAAGGCGCTGCGCGCGCATCTCGAAGGCGCCCAGCAGGCCGACGGCACCTGGGTCAACGGCAAGAACGACCGCTGGATGGAAGGGCTGCCGCTGCTGTGCACCTGCTACGCGATGGCGGCGCTGGAGCTCTGCCGGTGAGCGTCGTGCAGCCGCTGGTGCTCCCCGCGGTGCCGGCGTGGTTCCGTTTTGCGCACGGCGGCGGTGCGCACACGGGCGCCGTCGAGCCGGGCGGGCGCTTCTTCGATCTCGGCCCGCTCGACGTGCACGCACTGCTCGCGCGCGGCGAACTGCGAGCCGCCGACCTGCGCGCACGCATCGCGAAGGCCCCGTCGATGCCGGCACCAGCCCGCGTGCTGAAGCCGCTGCTGCCGGGCAAGACCCTGTGCCTCGCCAAGAACTTCGTGGCGCACGCCAAGGAGTTCGGCGCCGACGTGCCGAAGGAACCGATCTTCTTCGCCAAGCTGCCCGACACGCTGGCGGCGCACGGCGACGACGTGGTGATCCCGCGCTGGCTCGACACCCGCGTCGACCACGAGGCGGAACTGGCGCTGGTGCTCGGCTTCGCCGACCCGGACGGCCGCGGCCGCCGCAACGTCGAGGGCGCCGCGGCGCGCGCGCTGGTCGCCGGCTACACGCTGCTCAACGACGTGACGGCGCGCAAGCTGCAGGGCCAGGACCGCGACCAGAAGTACCCGTGGCTGCGCAGCAAGGCGCTCGACACGTTCGGCCCGTTCGGCCCGTTCGTCGTGCCGGTCGATGCGCTCGACGCCAGCGACCTGCAGATCACGATGCGCGTGAACGGCGTCGAGAAGCAGCGCGCGCGCACGTCGGACATGGTGTTCGGCATCGAGCCGGCGCTCGCGGCGATGGCGCGCGTCACCACGCTGCGGCCCGGCGACTTGATCGCGATGGGCACGCCCGAGGGTGTCGGGCCGGTGGTGCCCGGCGACGTGATGGAGGTCGAGATCGAGCGGCTCGGCGTGCTGCGCAATCGGGTGGTCGCCGAAGCGTCCTGAGACGAGCCGCTCGGCCGCGGCTCACTGGAAGCGCAGCGTCTCGATCGTCGTCACCGTCGTCGATGCACCCTGGCCGCCGAGCAGCACCATGGTGTTGTCGGGCAGCAGCGCCGCCGCGTGGCTCGCGCGCGGCGCCAGCAGTGGCGCCGCCGGCGCCCAGGTGTTGGTGCCCGGGGAGAACACGTGCACGTCGGCGATCGACGTCGGCGCGAGCAGCGTGCCCTGCGCTCCGCCGGTCACCACCACGCGGGCGTCGCTGAGGCGCACGGCGCCGTGCAGGGCGCGCGCCGTTCCCATGTTGCCGGCCACCCAGGTGTTGGTGATCGGGTTGTAGATGTCGGCGTTGGCGATCGGCGCCGCGGACGTGGCGTTCAGCAGGTTCGGCAGGTTGACGCCGCCCGTCATCAGCACGCGGCCATCGAGCAGCGTGACCTGGTTGTAGTGATGGCCGGCACGCGCGGCCGGCATGGCGGCGCCCGAACCCCACGTGCCCGTCGCCGGATTCCAGCGCTGCACGGTCGTCACGCTGTTCGCCGAAAAGGGAACGCCGAGGAACGTCGTCACCGCGACGCCGCCCGAGACCATCACCTGGTTGGTGGTCGGCAGCAAGGTCAGCGCCGGCGCCAGCCGGTAGCCGCCGAGGTTCGCCGTGCCGGTCCAGGTGCCGGTCGCCGGATTCCAGATCTCGCACGAGTTCAGCGTGCCGTTCAGGGCGGCGACCACGTCGGGCTGCAGCGTCGAGGTGCCGCCGGCAACCATCACGCGGCCGTCGGCGAGACGGCAAGCGGCGTGCAGCGTGCGTGGCGTCGCCATGCTGCCGGTGGGCGAGAAGCTGTTCGTCGTCGGGTCGTAGATCTCGCACGTCGCGAGCGCGACGCCGGTCGAGTTGACGCCGCCGATGATCAGCACGCGGTTGTCGGTCAATGGCACGGCGAGGTGCAGCGCGCGCGCGGTGCCCATGCTGGCCGCTGGCTCGGCGCTCATGCGGCGGAAGTCCCACCGCTCGCTCGACGGCAACCCGGTCGCGGCCGTCAGCGTGCCGGTGCCGCCGCCGGCGATGATGAGGTCGCCGGCTCCGGCGTTGTTGTCGCGATCGAAGAAGGCCACGCTGAACGCGCGCGCGAACGACAAGGCGTCGGGGGCGGCGACGCTGGCGTTCTGCAGGCCGATCTGCGTCACGACGGAGTTGCCCAGCTCGCCGAAGAACGGCGTGCCGAGCAGCACCTCGACCGTCTGCCAGTGCAGCAGGATGCCGCTCAGTCCGGCGTTCGGGGGCAGGCTCAGCGACAGCGTGTTGCTGCCGGCACCGTCGGTCAGCTGGGCCACCGCCGCGCTGATCAGGTCGATGCCGACTTCCATCACGCGCGGATCGAACGGATCGACGAGGTTGAGCGGCGTCGGGCCGGCCGTCGTCGACGGCACCCACAGGATCGGTTGGTTCGGCGGAGCGCCGGTCACCTGCATCGTCAGCGGTCCGCCGACGCGGCCCGAAGTGATCTTGTCGAGGTCGTAGTCGTTCTGGGCGGCGGCGGTGGCGCCGACGAGCACAGCGAGGAGGGTGGCGTGGGTGTGCATGCGTTCGCGGGGGTAGGCGCCGTGGCTTGGCGCGGGAGTGGCGCAGTCTAGCCGGTGGCCCGCGGCGGGGACGGCGCTGGGCGGATCGCTCGTTCGGCTGACCGTGTCGTCGCGTCAGCCGCCGTCGATCTCGGCGGGGTCCTCGATGCAGACGTCTTCGTCGCGGGCCTCGAGGAAGCCGGGCGGCAGCGACACCACCTGCGTGCTCGCGTCCTTGCAGCGGCGCGCACGCAGCGCGATCTCGGGATAGGGCACGTCGCGCGGCAACTCGGCGACCAGCGCCTCGAACTGCTCGAGCGTCGTGACCTGGTGCATCGCCGGCAGCAGCCGCTTGGTGTGCGGGAAGCCCTTCAGGTACCAGCCGGTGAACTTGCGCAGCTGCTGCATGCCGTTCTTCTCGCCGAAGAACTCCGCCAGCAACCGCGCGTGCTCGCGCATCGTGTCGACGACGGTGCCGAGGTCGGGCGGCGGCGGCGGCTCGTTGCCCGACAGCACGGCGCACAGTTCGCCGAACAACCAAGGCCGGCCGAGGCATCCGCGGCCGACGACGACGCCATCACAGCCGGTCTGCCGCAGCATGCGCAACGCGTCCCAGCACTCGAACACGTCGCCGTTGCCCAGCACCGGGATCGTGCGCACGTGCTGCTTCAGCGTCGCGATCGCCTGCCAGTCGGCCTCGCCCGAGTAGAGCTGGGCGGCCGTGCGCGCGTGCAGCGCCACGGCACGAGCGCCCTCGCCCTCGCCGATGCGCCCCGCGTCGAGGTAGGTGAGCAACGACTCGTCGATGCCCTTCCGGAACTTGATCGTCACCGGCACCGTGCCCGCGCTGGCGACGACGCTGCGCACGATCTTCTGCAGCAGCTTCGGCCGCAGCGGGATCGCCGCGCCGCCTCCCGACGCGGTGACCTTGCGCACCGGGCAGCCGAAGTTCATGTCGATGTGGTGCACGCCCAGCTCATTCACCAGCATCCGCGTCGCGGCGGCGAGCGTGTCGGGGTGGGTGCCGTAGAGCTGGATGCTCTTGCGCGTGGTCTCGTCGGCGCCGAACGAAGCGAGCTGCAGCGTTCGCACGTGCCGCTCGATCAGCGCGCGCGCCGTGATCATCTCGCTGACGTAGAGGCAGCGGTCGGCGGAGAAGCGCCGGCAGAGGGTGCGGAACGGCGCGTTGGTGATGCCGGCCATCGGCGCGAGCACGACCGGCGGGTCGACGCGGATGCTGCCGATGTCGAGCGGCGGGAACTCGCCCGGCGCCGCGACCGCGACGTCACGGTTCAACGGGGTGCGAGTGGTCACGGATCGCGTCGAGGACTCGGGGACGGGCGCGGCGGCCGTTCGCGCGGGCCGGCGGCGGGCCCGCGATCGCGCCTCGGCGGTGCGGCCGGCCCGCGCCGCAAGAAGACTGGTGCCCAGGAGAGGACTTGAACCTCCATGGGATGTTACTCCCGCTAGGACCTGAACCTAGTGCGTCTGCCAATTCCGCCACCTGGGCAACAAGTGGGGGACGGGGAAGGTAGCGAGCGCGCGTGGTCATGCAAGCCAGCGATCGCCTTTCCGCCGCGGCCGGCGCTTGCGCGCCGCGAGTGGATGCCGTAGCGAACGGCGCACGATGCCGAAGGGCGCTAGCAAGCAGGACGCCGCGGCCAAGGCGGCGACGACCGACACGCTGGTCGGCGACAACAAGAAGGCGCGCTTCCACTACGAGATCCTCGAACGTTACGAGGCCGGGCTCGTGCTGCAGGGCACCGAGGTCAAGGTGCTGCGGCAGGGCCAGATCAGCCTGGACGAGTCGTACGCGCGGTTCGAAGGCGACGAGTTGTGGTTGCTCGGCGCGACGATTCCGGAGTACTCGCACGGCAACCTGCAGAACCACGAGCCCAAGCGCCGCCGCAAGTGCCTGCTGCATGCGCGCGAACTGGCGAAGCTGAAAGCCAAGTCGCAGATCAAGGGGCTGACGATCGTGCCGCTGCGCGTCTACTTCGGCGGGCGCGGGTTCGCCAAGGTCACGCTCGGCGTCGGCAAGGGGCGCAAGCTGCACGACAAGCGCGAGCACCTGAAGGCGAAGGAAGCGAAGCGGGAGATGCGGCAGGCGTAGCGGCGTCGGCGGGCGCGACCGATGATCGCGCCATGGCTGCAGCACCCGTCTTGTTCGTCGTCGGCGACGATTACGAGGATCTCGAACTGCACTACCCGCGGCTGCGCCTGCTCGAAGCGGGGCACGCGGTGGTGGTGGCCGGGGCGAGCGCGCGCACGACCTGGCGCGGCAAGCACGGCTATCCGGCGCGCAGCGATGCGGCGCTCGCCGACTGCCGTGCCGAGCAGTTCGCCGGCATCGTGCTGCCGGGCGGCTGGATGCCCGACAAGCTGCGCCGCGACGCGCACCTGCTCGAGCTCGTGCAGGCGTTCGATCGCGCGCACAAGCCCGTCGCGAGCATCTGCCACGGCCCGTGGATCGCGATCTCGGCCGGCGTCGTGCGCGGCCGGCGCTACACCGGTTCGCTCGGCATCAAGGACGACCTCGTGAACGCCGGGGCAACGTGGGTCGACGACGCGGTCGTCGTCGACGGCCATCACGTGTCGTCGCGCAAGCCGGACGACTTGCCGGCGTTCGCCCGCGCCTTGCTCGCCGCCCTGCCGCCGCAGCCTTGAGTCGCGCGTCGACGATCGTCTCCCCGTGTGTCCGTTCGCACCGGCGGGTCCAGCGGCGGTGATGGCCCGATCGCCGCGGGCGGTATGTGCGCTTCGATAGGTGCGCGGCGCGATGAGGAGCAACACGCCGATCCGGCTGGCCGTGGTCGTCTGCCTGGCGATGGCAGCGGGCGTCGTCGTCATGCGCGGTGGAGTCGCCGCGCCGCCGCCGGCGATGCAGGTTCACGACGGGGGAGCGGTCGACGGCCCCGGCGCGAGTCGCGCGGACCTCGTCGTCACCGCCGCGGCCGCGCCGGTCGTGGCGACCTCCAGGGACGTCGTCGCGGCGCCGACCACGGTCCGCCTCGCCGCCGCTCCGGCCGGCGGCACGTTCCTGGTCAGCCGTGGCGCCAGCGCGAACTTCGACGTCGAACTGACGGCGGCGCTCGTCGCGTGCCACCCGCAACTCGGCGCGCCATTGCCGCCGTGCGCGGAGCGCGAGGCCGTGCAACTGGTGCAACTCGGTCGCGTGCCGTTCGCGGTGATCGCCGGCGACCTGACGGCGCGGGATCGGCACGCCGGGCTGCGCGCCACCCCGCTAGCCGCCGGCGACGGAGGGGAGCTGCGGCTCGTCAGTAGCGGCCGCCCGAGCGGTGCTGCCGCCGACTTCGTCGCCTTCGCGACGTCGCCGGTGGGGCGGCTCCTGCTCGCTCGGCCGCGGCACGCTGGCGGGTCCGCGCCGGAACCGCGCGCTCAGTCGTCCGTGTCGCGAGTCGGCACGCCGCCGACGTAGCGCGGCGCTCCGACGACGTTCGGCTTGCCGCCGATCGCCGGATCGCGGTACGGGGCGGCGGTCGGTGCCGAGATCGGCGTGCCGTCGATGTCGAAGCCGCGCGCGGCGTAGACCGCCTGCGGATCGCCGACTTCGACCATGAACTGCTCGCCCTCGAGCTGCTTGATCTTGTAGCTGTTCCCGCCGGCTTCGAGCACCGTGCCGGTCGGGATGTTCAGCCGCGGCTGCCACCAGCCGTTCTCGCCTTGTTCGTGCGGGATGCCCTGCAGATTGGTGCCGTCCCACTCGAGGTAGAACGTGCGACCGTCGAACGGCGAGCCAGGCTCCTCGTGCACGTAGGTCAGGCGCAGCGGCGGATCGAACTCCACGAAGTCGCCCTGCTGGTCGCGAAGCGCCCGCAGTTGGTTCCACAGGTTGCCGCCGATGCTCCAGTCGTAGGTGACGTTCTGCGACTGGGCGTCGGAGAACGACGCCAACGCGGTCGCGAACAGCGGCCCGCAGCCGAGCCCGAACATGCCCGGGCCCTGCGTGATCGAGACGCCGGGCAGCAGCGTCACGGGATTGCCCCCGAGCGTCAGCAGCAGCGTGTCGCGATCGAACACGTAGGTCTGGTTGCCGTTGTTCACTGCCGTCGCGTTCGGCAGGTACGGCGACTCCGCGTTGGCGAAGTTCGCCTGGTTCGACGTGATGTTCGCGCGCAGCAGGTTGAAGTATCCGTGCAGCGTCAGGTCGCCGGCCGCGAGTTCCGGCGACGACGCGGTCACGGTCTCGTGCGACCACACGAACACCGACACGTTCGCGGCCAGCGCGACCGGCCAGACGAACTCGACGGCGCCGCGGTCACGGCTCCAGAAGTGGCACCACTGGCCGCTGGTGAACGAGTTGGCGATGCTGACCGGCGGTTCCACGGGCTGCCATTCGCCGCCGTTGCGCAACGCGACGCGCACGAGGTCGGTGCCGGTGAAGCGCACCCGCTGTTCGCCACCGCCCATCGGGCTCCAGTACTCGAGGTCCTCGCCCACGAGGTCGCCGATCGTCAGCGCCGAACGGGTGCGGCGTTGCAGCTTGCCGGGCGCGAGGAACAGGGTGTAGGGCGTCGTCGTGTTGGACTGCCAGCTGCGCCGGAACAGCGTCTGGCCGTTGGTCAGCGTCACGCCCTCGGGGAACCAGATGCCGTGGAAGCCGGCCCAACCGTGATTGCCGTTCTGGTCCTCGACCGGGAAGCCCGACAGGCGGTCGATGCGGCTCTCGGTCGCCGCGTCGTAGACGCCATAACGGTGCACGCGCGTCGCGAAGTCGTTGCGGTCGAGCACCGACAGCGCGTTGCCGTTGCGAAGGTCCTGGCGCGCGACGTAGTCGGCGTCGAACTGCAGCTGGTACTCGCCGCGTTCCGACCACGAGTTGACGCCTTGGTTCTGCATGTACACCTGCTCGGTGTAGGCGCGGCCCGCCTCGGTCGCGGGGTCCCCGATCACGTGCACGCGTTCGCGTTGCGCCCGCTGGTTCGGCCCGAGCGGGGCGTCGACGTTGCCGTGCGACATGAAGAACTCGACCTCGCTCTTGCCGTCGGTGCGCGCGACGGTGCGCATGTAGCCCTCGAACATCGTCGCCGTGCTCGACGCGTCGGCGGTCGCCTCCAGGTTCTTGAAGTAGAGCGTGAACTGCCCGAGCGGCTGGCTGGCAGTGGGCTCGGCGGTCACCAGGAGCTTGCCGTAGATCGTCGACGGGATCTCTTCGCCCATCGATTCGTCCTGTGCGATCCAGAACGCGACCACCTGCGGGGCGCTGCGGTTCGCACGCGTCGAATCGACGATCCACTCCTCGTACTGCGGGCCGGAGTTGCCGCGGTCGCCGTTCTCGCGATCGTCCATCTCGACCAGGGCGCGGTACGGACCGGCGTTGGTCTGCTCCCAGTAGCGCGTCTGCGCCAGGCTCGACAGGATCATGTTGACGGTGTCGAGCGCACGCATCGAGTCGTCGCGAACCCAGAAGCGCGTGCGGTCCGTCTCGTAGTCGCTGCCGGTGATGCCGCGCACGCTGGCGGGCAGACGCAGCGCCGCCGTCGAGCCGCTCGACTCGACGATCGCGACCTGTTCGGGCGCACGGAGGCCGGCGATGGCGCCGCCTTCATCGGCGTCGCCGCCGCCGCATGCCGTCAAGGAGAGAGCGAAGAGCAAAGCGAGGGCGGTCTTGTGCATGAGTGATGATTCCGGGCGGGCGAGACGGGCCGGCCGGTCTGGCGATCGGCAACGGGAGGCCGCGTGGTTGAGGCCGCCGCCGATGTGGGCACGGGTCCGGTGTCGGGTTCTTCGACACCGCCGACGCCGCGCTTGCCTGCCGCCGGGGGATCGCGAGCATCTGCGGCGTCCTGCCCAGCCCCGGAGCACCGATGCCTCTCGAACTCGTCGTGAACGGCAAGCCCGTCGTGGTCGACTGCGACCCGACCACGCCGTTGTTGTGGGTCCTGCGCGAGAACCTGAACCTGACCGGCGCCAAGTTCGGCTGCGGCGTCGCGCAGTGTGGCACGTGCACCGTGCACCTCGACGGCGAACCCGTGCGCTCGTGCGTGCTGCCGGTGGTCGCCGTCGGCAAGCGTGCCGTGACGACGATCGAAGGACTGACTGGCAAGGAAGCCGATGCGCTGCGCGCGGCGTGGATCGGCCTCGAAGTGCCGCAGTGCGGCTACTGCCAGACGGGACAGCTGATGAGTGCCTGCGCGCTGCTGCGCGAACGGCCGCGGCCGAGCGACGCCGACATCGATGCCGGCATGACGGGCAACGCGTGCCGCTGCGTCACCTACGTGCGCATCCGCGCCGCGATCCACCGTGCCGCCGAGGCGCTCGGAGGCGGCCGATGAACGCTCCAGACCTCGTGGTGTCGCGCCGTTCGTTCCTGCGGGTCGCTGCCGCGGCCGGCGGGGGCATGCTGATGGCGCTGCGGCTGCCGGGAGCCGACGCGCCGCCGGCGACGGCGGCCGGGATGACGCCGGCGGCCGAGTTCGCGCCGAACGCATTCGTGCGGATCGCCGCCGACGGCGGGGTGCGCGTGATCGTCAACAAGTCGGAGATGGGGCAGGGCGTCGCCACGTCGTTGTCGATGGCGCTCGCCGAGGACCTCGATGCCGACTGGACGCGCATCGCCGTCGAGTTCGCGCCCGCGCACCCCGACTACGCGCATCCGGGCTATCCGATCCAGTTCACCGGCGGCAGCACCAGCACGCTCGGCATGACCGAGCCGATGCGGCAGGCGGGTGCGGTGGCGCGCGCGATGCTCGTCGCCGCGGCCGCACAGCAGTGGGGCGTGCCGGTGGGCGAGTGCCGCACCGAGAACGGCGCCGTGCTGCACCCGGGATCGTCGCGGCGGGCCGGCTACGGCGAACTGGTCGCGCTCGCGGCGACGCTGCCGGTGCCCGCCGACGTGCCGCTCAAGGCTCCGGCGGATTTCCGCATCCTCGGCAAGCCGATGCCGCGGCTCGACACGCCGGCGAAGGTCGCCGGCACGGCGCGCTTTGGCATCGACGTTCGCGTCGATGGCTTGCGCACGGCGCTCGTGCTCCATCCGCCGACGTTCGGCGGCAAGGCGAAGACGATCGATGGGGCGCGCGCGCGCGCGGTGCCGGGCGTCGTCGACGTGTTCGACGTCGGCAGTGGCGTGGCCGTCGTCGCCGAGTCGTTCTGGGCCGCAAAACGTGGCCGCGATGCGCTCGTGGTCGAATGGGATCTCGGCCCGGCGGCGTCGTTGTCGACCGACGAGCTGCGGACCCGCTACCGCGAGTTGAGCCGCACGCCGGGACTCGTCGCCCGCGCCGATGGCGATGCGGCGAAGGCACTCGCCGCGGGCGCGCGCACGATCGAGGCCGACTACGAGCTGCCGTACCTCGCGCACGCGCCGATGGAGCCGCTGAACTGCACCGTCGTGCCCGGCGACGGCAAGGTCGAGATGTGGCTCGGCACGCAGTTCCAGACCGTCGACCAGGGTGCGGCCGCGGCGGTGTTCGGCATCCCGCCCGCGAACGTGACGCTGCACACGACGTTCCTCGGCGCGGGCTTCGGCCGGCGCGCGAATCCTGCCGCCGACTACGTGACCGAGGCGTGCAAGATCGCCAAGGCGGCGCGTTGCCCCATCAAGCTGGTCTGGACGCGCGAGGATGATTTGCGCGGCGGCTACTACCGCCCGCTGTGGCACAGCCACCTGGCGGCTGCCCTCGACGCATCGGGCGCGATCACCGGCTGGCGCCACCGCATCGTCGGCCAGTCGATCCTCGCCGGCACGCCGTTCGAAGCGCTGATGGTGCAGGATGGCATCGACAGCACGTCGGTCGAAGGCGCCAACGACTGCCCCTACGCGATCCCGAACCTGCAGGTCGAACTGCACACCACGACCGTCGCGGTGCCGACCCTGTGGTGGCGTTCGGTCGGCCACTCGCACACGGCGTTCGTCGTCGAGAGCTTTCTCGACGAGCTCGCGCACGCCACCGGCAAGGACCCGTTGGCGCTGCGTCGCGAACTGCTCGTCGGCAAGGACCGGCATCTCGGCGTGCTCAACCTCGCCGCCGAGAAGGCGCGCTACGGGCAGCCGCTGCCGGCCGGTCGCGCGCACGGGATCGCGGTGCACTTCTCGTTCGCGAGTTGGGTGGCGATGGTCGCCGAGGTGTCGCTGCAGGGCGGCTGGCCGAAGGTGCATCGCGTGACGGTCGCCGTCGATTGCGGGCGCACGATCAACCCGGACACCGTGCGCGCCCAGCTCGAGGGTGGCGCGGGCTTCGCGCTCGGCACGATGCTCTACGACGCGATCACGATCGCCGATGGCCGCGTGGAGCAGACGAACTTCCACGACTACCGGTTGCTGCGCATCGGCGAGATGCCCGCGGTCGACGTGCACGTGGTGCCGAGCAACGAGCCGTCGACCGGCGTCGGCGAACCGGGCGTGCCGCCGCTGGCACCCGCCGTCGCCAACGCGCTGTTCCGACTCACCGGCAAGCGCATCCGCAGGCTGCCGGTGCGCGCGGAAGACCTCCGCTGAAGCACGGCCGCTGGCCGGCGACGGAGGGTCCCACTTCCGGGTTGGTCACCGACTCCAGGGAGGCCGCTCGGCCTTGCCCCTGGAGTCGCTGAAGTGGTGGAGGCGGCGGGAATCGAACCCGCGTCCCGAGATGCTCCGTCCTGGGTCTCTACGCGCGTAGTCCGTCGTTTGGTGTCGCCAGCGGAGCTCCGACGAACAGGATCGCCGCTGGCCAGCTCGACTGTTTCTCACCGCGAACGGGCCGAGCAGCCGTTCGCGACCAGCCTGCTGTGTGTCGCCTCGGCCCCCCGCAGGCGAAGGGACCTCGGCGCTCACGTACCTAGTTCTTAGGCAGCGAGGGAGTAGTGCGTGTTGGCACTTGGTTGTTTCCGGTCGGATTTACGAGGTGCCCGGCCCTCGGCGCGCCACCGCAGGTCGAGTCGGCATCCGGTCGAAGCCGATCGCCCCCGTGTCGTGCGCCCCTTATCGGCGAACGGGCCGCCCTGGGCAAGCCACGGTGCCGCCGGGCTCCATGACGCGGAACCGAAGACAATCTTAAGAAGCGACCTTAAGAAGCGGCCCGCGCCGCGGGTACGGGGAGTGGGGTCGTGCTGCGGCGGTGGCAGGCGTCCCGGGCGCGTCCCTGCCCGCGCGTCCGGGCGCGATGGTTGCCGTCCTCGGCCTGCCGAGCTGCACCACCCGTCGAGCACCCATGAACCCGATGCCGATCGCCGCCGTCCGGTCCCTCGAAGCCCTGCAGGACGTCCTCGCCGTCGAGGAGTCGTTCGGCTTCAGGACGGTGGCCCTGTGGGCATCGAGCCGGGCCGACACGCCGAACTTTGCCGCCTTCCGGCTGGCGGAAGCCGAGGAGCGGCGGCCGACCCGCGACACGCTCGTGCTCGAACGGGTCGCGGATCCACGGCAACTCGGTGGGCTCGTCGAGGCCCGCGCCGCAAGCGGTTGGGTGCTCTCGCTCTACGCGATGGTCTCGATCGCGGGTTCGCCCGTGGGCGTGGCGCTGTTCCACCGCCGGCCGAAGGCGACCTGAGCCCGCCCTCGCCCGCTGCCGGGCGCGAGCGTGCCCGCCCGCGCGGCACGGCGTCGTCCTGCGCGCGCGGATTCCCGGTATCGTGCCTTACGCCCTCGGCATCCGAGCCCTCCCTGCGCCGCATGCGTCGAACGTTCCTCTTCGCCAGCCTGGCCACTGCCTTGGTCGTCGCAGCTCCCGCGCAGAAGGTCGCGGAGGGCAGTCCCGAGCAGCAGGCGTCGGTGGCGACCGCGATCCGCGAGTGGGTGGCCGACTTCGAGCAGGGGCGCCTCGGCAGCAAGGGGTTGTTGCGGCGCGGTGGTCACCTGCAGCCACGCTACGTCGCCCCGGCGCGCAAGGCGCAGCGGCTCGACGACGTCGACGAAGAACGCATCACGCACCTCGACGCGCTGCAGAAGCTGCTGTTCTACGCCGAGCAGCACGGCACGCCCGACCTGGCCGACGCGGTGCTCGGCGTCGCGGCGATCGGCCTCGAGGGTCGGTTCCTCGACCACGACGCGCTGCAGGTGCGCGAACTCGGCCACTGGTCGCTGCATCGCATCGACACGCAGCCGGCGTGGTTCCTGGTGCTGCGCGCGGCGGCGGGTGAACGGGTGCCGGTGCTGTCGACGCTGCGAGCCGGCAACGACAGCGGTCCCGATGCGCAGGGCCTCGTGGTCGGACCGGCGCGCCGCGTCGCGGCCCTGCACCTGATCGGCCGCAAGAACTGGCCGGTGTTCCGCAGCACGCTCGAGGCAGCCCTCGCCGACGCCGAGCCGCGCGTGCGACTTGCCGCGGCCGAGGCCATGGCCCCGCCGTGGCGTACCGACGGCGTGTTGCGCGCCGCCCAGGCGCTGGCACACGAACGGCATCCGGTGGTGTCGCAAGCGTTGGTGCGGCTGCTGCTGCGCATGCTGCAGCAACCACCGGAGGATCTCGACGCCGAGCGGCGCGAGATCCTGGTCGCCGGCGCGATGCAGCAGTTCGGCCGCTGCGGCTGGCGCACCGACATGGACCTGCTCGATCTCGTCGAGCGCTTCCCGCAGAAGGCGGCGGTGCCGGCACTGATTGCCGCGCTCGACCTCGAACTGCACACGCCGGACGCGCTGGTCACGGCGATCAACAAGCGCGCGTCGCCGATGCTGCGCGACCGCGCCGGCAGCCTGCTGCGGGCGATGACCGGGGCGCTGATCGCCGTCGACGACGCTCCGGCATGGCGCGAGTTCTGGGCGCGCGAACAGGGCCGCATCGTCGTGCCCGAGCGGCTGGCGACCCTGCGCGAGCATGCCACGCGGGCGCAGTTCTTCGGCGTCCCGGTGACCGGCGGCTCGATCGCGTTCCTGATCGATACCAGCGGCAGCATGGACGAAGCGCCAGGCGGCGGCCCGACCACCGGGCCGCGCGGCCGCAGCGATGCCAAGACGCGGCTCGACGCGGCCAAGGAGCAGATCGTGCTGGCGGTGCAGGCGATGCTCGCGGAGTCGCAGTACCAGGTCCTGACGTTCGCCAGCGAGGCGCGCGCCTGGACGAGCACGCCCGTCAAACCCTCGAGCAACTCCACGCGGTCGTTGACCGAACTGCTCGGCCGCCTGCGCGCCCACGGCGGCACCAACCTGTTCGAAGGGCTGGCGACCGCGCTGCAGTTCGAGCAGCGACGCTACGGCGACGCGTCGTCGTCGACGATCGACGAGCTGTTCGTGCTCAGCGACGGCGAGCCGACTGCCGGCGCCGTGCAGCAGGCGGACGACCTCCTGCGGCTGGTGCGCGAGGCGAACCAGTACACGAAGGTGCGCATCCACTGCGTGTTCACCGGCACCGGCAAGGGCGCCGACTTGCTGCGCAGCCTGGCCGAGCAGAACGGCGGCGTGTTCGTGCAGCGATAGCTTCCGGGCGCGCCGATCGGCACGATGCGGCCGTGGCGTCGCCTGCCGCTCCAGGCTCTCCGGTACTGCGTGCGTGGCTCGCCCTCGCCGGCTTCTACGCGAGTTCGTTCGCGGTGCTCGGCGCCTACATGCAGTACTTCCCGGGCTGGCTGCGCAGCGCGGGTCGCCTCGACGAGGCGCAGGTGTCGATCGTGCTCGCGGCGCAGACGGTGGCCCGCACGCTCGCCGGGCCGGCCTGGGCGCAGCGCGTCGATCGCGCCGGTGATGCGCGCGGCGTGCTGTTCGGGCTGTCGATCGCCAGCGTTCTCGCCTTCGCGCTGTTCCAGTTCGGCGCGAGCGTGCCGTGGCTGATGGTGTCGGCGTTTTCGTTCGGCGCGATGTACTCGCCGATGTACCCGATTCTCGATGCCGCGGCGTTGCAGCAAGGGCATCGCTTCGGCTTCGGCTTCGGCCGGTTGCGCATGGTCGGGTCGATTTCGTTCCTGGTCGTGATCCTGGCCGTCGGCGGTTGCCTCGACGCGTTCGGCGGCGATCTGGTGTTCCCGATCGTGCTGGTCGGTCTGGTGGCGATGGTCGCGTGCGCGTTCGTGCTGCCGCGCGGCTTCGCTGGCACGACGGCACAGGAACGCGCGCCCGAACCGTGGTGGCGGCCGCTGCGTTCGCGGCCGTTCGTGCTGCTGCTCGTCGCGTCGGCGGCGATCCAGGGCAGCCACGCGACCTTCTACAACCTGTCGACGATGCACTGGAGCGACCACGGCATCAGCAAGACGGTCGCCGGCGTGTTGTGGGCCGAGGGCATCCTCGCCGAGATCGTGTTGTTCTTCGCGGCGCGGCGCACGGTCGAACGGCTGCGGCCGACCACGCTGCTGATGCTCGGTGGTGCGGCTGCGGTCGTGCGCTGGATCGTCGTCGGCGCATCGACGTCGCCTTGGGTTCTCGCCTCGGTCGGCTGGCTGCACGCCGCGAGTTTCGGCTGCACCTACCTCGGGTCGCTGCGCGCGCTCGAACGTCGCGTGCCGATCGCGCAGCGGGCGACGGCGCAGGGCCTGCTCGGCTCGGCGACGTCGGGTGTCGGCATGGTCGTCTGCGGACTGGTCGGCGGCGTCGTCTACCGCCGTTTCGAAGGGGTCGCCTTCCTGGTGATGGCGGCCTTCGCGGCCGTCGGCGTCGGCCTCGCCTTCTGCCTGCGCCGCCAGGCCGACCACGAATCGAAGCAGGCGAACACGACCGCCAGCAGCAGTCCGGTGTAGTACCAGGCCGGCGGATGCCACGGTGCGGGCGCGAGGGTCTCCATGGCGGGAGCTGCAGGCGGGGTGCTCGCGACGTTCGTCTGCAGTGCCGGGATCGCGAGCGCGAGCATGGCGGCCGCCGCGAGCCAGTTCTTGAACCGCAGGATGCCGAGCCGTCGCCAAGTCGTCAGCAGCAACGGCAGCCCGACCAGCGTCGCGGTCAGCGGCCATTCGCGGTGGGGGACTCGCGCTCCGAACGCGGGCAGCAGCGGGGCGGCGGCGACGGCGATCGCGAGCAACCAGGGCAGCGCCGTGCGGCGCCGCAGCGGCAGGTCGAGGAAATCGTCGAGCCCCGCGGCTGCGAGCACGCACATCGCGAACAACGTGCACCACCATGCCGCGGCCTGCAGGGTGGTCGCCGCAGCACCAGGGGGCGCGATCGCCTCGAAGGCGTCGATCGCGCCGAGCAGCGTCGGCACGCTGCCGGCGGCCGCCAAGGCCCACCAGGTGGAGGCGTCGACGTGCTTCTGGCGGCGCAGGAGGCCGAGCAGGGCGAACGCGAGCAGCGCCGATCCCGGCACGCGCAGCATCGCCGCGAGGTCGAGGCCCAGCGCGTGTGGGCGGTGCGCCGTCAGCACGTCGGCGACGGTCGGCGGCCTCGGCGCGCCGAGCCAGGCGGCCAGCGGGTCGAGCCACAGCAGGTTGCCAGCGACGAACGCCGCCATGCAGAGGGCGCGCACGAGCGCTGCCGACGATGGCGTTCCCGAGTTCTGGTCGCCGCACAACATCGTGCGCGCGAGCGACAGCAGGGCGAGTCCGCCGACGAAGGCCCCGACGACGGTGACGCCGGCGACGAACGGCAGCGCCAGGCAGATCCCGGCCCACGGCAACCACGCGTCGCGGTCGTCGGGCCGGTCGCAGCGGCACGCTGCTTCGAGTGCCAGCGGGGCAAGCGCCGCCGCGAGTTGTTCGCGCGGGGCCACGCCGATCGCGATCAGCCATGGCGACAGGCCGTAGGCCGCGCCGACGAGGAACGCCGCGAAGCGGCTGCGTCGCTGCGCGCGCAGGAAGCGGTAGCACAGCATGCCGCCGAGCGCGGGCAGGCAGGCGCTGCACAGCGCGGCCAGCATGGTCGCGTCGGCGCCGACTCCGCCGCCGAGCGCGTGCATGGTGAGGACGATCGCGGCGATCAACGCGACGGCGCCGATGCCTTCGCTGCGACCGGTGCCGTAGAGGCTCACGGTTTGCCTCGACGGCGATCGCGGCGACGCAACGGGACGGCGGGCACGTCCGAGTTTCGACGCGCCGTCAGGGTGCGCTTGAGGCGGCGACCGGCGTCACGGCAGCGCGCACGCGCGGGCGTGTCGCGAAAACCGACAGCAGGATGCCGAGCAGGCCGAGGGCCGCGAGCCAGAGGCCCACGCCGAGACCGGGCGCTTCATAGCGAAACACGACTCGGCAAGCCTGCGGCGGCAGGCGCAGCAGCCGGAACGCGTGGTCGCCGCGCACGATCGGGACCGCCCCGCCGTCGATCGTCGCCGTCCATCCGGGCAGCCAGGAATCGACGAGCAGCAGCCAGGGCTGCGCGCCCGCGCCGACGTCGAGCTCGACGCGCGTCGGCAGGTCGATGGCGAACGCGACGTCGCGTCGCGCGGCGGCGGGGTCCGCTGCGGTCGGCAGCGTCTCGGGCAGGTCGGCCGCGAGCGCGTGCGCCACGCGCCGCGGCGCGAAGTCCGGGGCGAGCATCGCGCGCACGACCGCGTCGTCGTTCGCCGCGGCCTGCACGGCGTCGACCGCGAACGCGCGCGGCAGCGCCGTGGTCCGTTCCTGCACGACGAAGCCGGCAGGCCCACCGGGGACCACGACGGGCGTGCCGGCGTGCGCCAGCGGCGCACTGCCGACCGACAGCACGTAGCGCACCCCGAGCAGGTCGAACAGCGGGTGCGCGAACAGCCCCGGCAGTTCGACGGTGCCCGGCGGACCGGCGGGCAACGAACGTTCGAGGTAGCCCTTGGCGGCGAACGCGTCGCCAACCGCGCCGAGCAAGGCGCGCAGCGGCTGCAGCGAACGGCCGTCGTAGTGCGTGTAGAAGTGCAGGTCGCGCAGCCCTGGTGTGAGCAACTGGCCCGGCGGCAGCTGGGCCGGCAGTTCGGGGGCGACGCTGCCGCGCGCGACCATGAACCCGCCCTCGCGCGCCCTCGCGGCCGCGGCCGCGCGAAGGAACGTGTGCACGGCGGTCTCCGTCGACGTGGCGCCGAGGCTGCCCCGCGTCACGGATGCACCGTGCAGCCCGAGTTGCACGACGCTGGCGAGACCGGCCGCGACCCCGAGCGTGGTGCGCAGGCGGCTGGTTCGCAGCGCCGCGAACGCGGCGAGCAGCGCCCCGGCGCCGAGCAGCCACAGCCCACCTGTACGTCCTTCGTCGCGCAGTCGCTCCAGCGCGAACCGGAAGCGATCGAACGGCACCGGCGGCACGCCGAGCACGTGGTTCTTCACGTCGGCTTCGCTGCACTGGTACTTCGCCGCGAGCGCCTGCAGGGGCCAGTCCGGTCGCTCGTCGAGGTCGGCGGCTGGCGACGCGGTGAACACGACCAACGCCAGCGCCGCCGCCGCGGTGGCGCCACCGAGTGCGAGCGGCAGCGTGCGCCCGGCCGCGAGCAGGCGTTGCAGGCCGAGGGCGGCGAGCCAGGCGACGAAGATCGTCGCCGGCGGCAGCCAGCGCATCGGGATCACGTTCTGCACGAGCGGCAGGTGGAACCCGAGGCGCACGATCGGCACGAGCAGCGAAGCACCGAGGCACAGCGCCCAGGCGGCGATCGCAAAGCCGCGATGGCGGCCGGCGCCGAGCACCGCGCCGAGCAGCGCCAGCACGATGCCGAGGCTGCCGACGAACACCGCGTACTCCGTGTAGTTGAAGTTCGGCAGGGCGGGCTTGCCGTCCGGCTGGCAGCGGGTCGACCACAGCAGGCCGGCGACGTTCTGCGGTCCGTACGGCACTTCGGCGGTCGCACTCGGATGGCCGAGCGCGTCGGGCGCCACGTAGCCGAGCAGGCCCGGGACCTCGAAGGCGCCTTGTCCCACCTCGGCGAACGTTGCCGTCGTCGGGCGCGCACTCTGCGGGAAGAACGCGGCGGACGGCAGGACTTGTGGCGCGGCGAGGCAGCCGCCGAGTGCGAAGCCGGCCGCGAGCCGCAGTGCTGCGCCGCCGGCAGCACGGCGACCGTCGGCGCGCCAGCGCGCGACGACGAGCCAGCCCGCGAACGCCACTCCGAGCGTCGACGTCGTGATCGCGAACGGCGGGAAGCCGCCGAGCCATGCGAGCGCGAACGTCGCCGCCAGCGCGGCGAGCGGTCCACGGCGCCAGCGATCGCCAGCGGCGGTGGCCAGCACCGCCCAGAGCACGCCCGGCAGCCAGAGAAAGCTCGCCAGCCGCATCCAGAAGAACGCGTTCGTGGCCATCGGCGCGGCGAGCTGGAACAGCACTGCACCAAACCACGCCGGCAGCGTCGGCAAGGCCAAGGCGCGCAGCAGGCCGAACGCGAGCAGGCCCGCGATCGCGAGGTTGACCCAGGCGACGAAGACCAGGCCGTCGGCCGGATCGGCGGCCGCCAGCGCCAGCCAGTTCGGCGGGTAGAGGAGACCGATCAGTCCGTGGGCGTGCAGCGGGGCGCCGTTGCGCGCGTGTGGGTTCCACGTCGGCAACCGGCCGGCCGCGAGCTCGGCGCGCGCGAGGCGGAGTTCGGGCAGGAACCACACGGGCACTTCGGTGACGTCGCTGTTGGCGCCGTCGCGCGCGGCCGCCTGCTGCTCCGCGGTCGCACCGAGGCTCACCGGCGGGAACTGCGCGGTGTCGTACGGCACGAACGTGCGGCCTCCGAACACCGACGGCCACAGCCACAGCAGCGGCAGCAGCAGCAGCGACAGCACGGCGAGCCGCGTCCCGTTCACGCGCGCCTCCGGCCGCGCCACAGCAGCCAGGCGACGATGGCGTAGCCGAGCAGCGAGAGCCGCAACGGCCACGTGGCGCGGGCGCCGTCGTAGGTGAACACGACTTCGTGCTCGCCCGGCGGCACGTGCACGGCGCGCAGGTAGTGGTCGGCGACGAAGATCGGCGCCGCGACGCCGTCGAGCGTGGCCCGCCAACCGGCGTCCCACGGATCGGCGAGCCGCAGGTAGCCGGCCGCCTCGGTGCGCACGCGCACGACGACGCGTTCGTCGCGGCGTTCGACGATGGTCGCGCTCGCGTTCGCCGGCCGCCCGGCATCGACGATCGGCGCGTGCGGATCCTCGAGCACCACGCGATGGGCGACGTCGCGGTCGGTGGCGCGAAGCGCCGCCAGGCGCGCGTCGCGGTCGGCGATCACGTCGACGTGCTGCACGAACGTCGCGCGCGGCAGCGTCGTCGTGCGTTCGTAGAGCTTGAACGGGCCGGTGCCGGGCGGCGTGACGTCGGCGAGCGACGCGATCTCGGGCACCGGCTCGCGCGTCAGCAGGAAGCGCATGCCGTAGAGATCGCACAGCGGGTGCGTGAGCACGCGCGCATCGTGGAAGGCGGTGACGCCCGCACCGCCGAGCACCGCACTCGGATCGATCGCCGCGACGAACTGCTCGTAGCGCGCCGGCGGCAGCGGGTTGTAGGCCGAGCTGTCCTCGAGCCGCAGGAAGCCGGCGAGGTTGGGCGGCCACAGCGTGTCCGGCGATGCACCGGGTGCGGCGAGCCGGCACAGGCGCGGCCGGTCGCCGTTTTCCGCCGCGGCGGTCGCGGCAGCAAGCGGCCCCAACACCGCGGGCATCCGGGTGACCCGTTCGGCCGGCACGGTCACCACGGCTCCGTGGCCGGCGTGCAGCAGTTCGGCGATCGTGAGCGCGATCCATACCGGCGCGCGCCAGCGCAGCCGCAACCACAACGACACCAGCGCGAGCGCGGCGACGACCAACGCTCGCACGGCCGTGGCCGTCTGCATCGCCTGGTTGTGCTCGGCCTCGCCAGGCTTCGCCGCGCCACCGATCGCCGCCGCGATCGTGGCTGCGTTGCCGCCGAGTGCCACGACCTGCGGATGGTCGGTGTCGGCGGCGATCAGTTCGGCGGTGCCCTGCACGAACGACGGCGCGTCGTTGTGCTGTCCGAGCCACAGCAGTGCCGCCAGCGCCGCGGCGGCGATCGCCGCGAGCACACCGGCCAGCACGACGCGGCGGGCGCCGCGCAGCAGCACGTCGCTGCCGAGCGCGCCCAGCACGATCGCGGCGATCACCGTGGTGAACAGCAGGCGCCGCAGGTCACCAGCACCGAGTCCGGGCAGCACCTGCGACAGCGGCAGGAACGGGCGCTGGGCCGTCGCGAGGCCGAAGGCGAACAGGCCGACCGCGCCGAGCCCGAGCACGAGGCCGCGTCGCGCGCGGTCGCCGAACGCGGCCGCGGCGGCGGCCATCGGCAAGAGCCCGATGCCGCACGCCGTCTCGACCCAGCTGTGGTGGGCGGTGCCTTCGCGCAGCGGCTGCGCGAGCAGCACCAACTGGCTCCACGGCATGCCGGTCGCGGTGGCGAGCGGCGGCCCTTCGCCGGGTGGCACGTAGAAGCGGTCCGCGGGCCAGGCCAGCAGGTCGGGCCAGAAGAAGCCGAGCAGGTGGTCCCACTCGAGGCCGCTGGTCGCCAGCACCTCGGTGCTCCACTTGCCGGCGCGCGCCGACTCCGCCGACGCCAGCAGGATCGGCAGCATGTTCGCCGCGCACACGAGTGCGCCGAGGCCGAGGCCGAGACCGAGCGGCACCAGGCGGCGCAGCCGGTCGCCGGCGGGAGCGCTGGCGACGAACAGCAGCCCCAGCGCGCCGGTCAGGTAGGTCGCTTGCAGCGCGATCGGCACGAAGCCCGTGGACCAGGCGAGGCCGGACCACAGGCCGAGCCACCCGACTGCGAACGTCCGCGCCGCGCCACGCGCGCCGACGGCGACCAGTTCGTGAGCCGCCGCGAGCATCGGCCACACCGACAGGGCCGCGGTCAGGATCACGTTGTGCCCGAGCTTGCACTGCGTCCACATGCCGAGCACGGCGGCGACCAGGCCGAGCAGCGCAGCGCCGTGCGTGCAGCCGAGCCGCCACAGGAACCGCCACGCGAAGACGCCGAACAGCACCTGGTGCACCAGGTACCACCAGCCGTACCACTGCTCGCTCGGCAGTACCAACAGCAGCAGGTTGATCGGTTGCCAGGGCTGCGCCATCTGCGGCACGAACGGCGCACCACCGCCGATGTCGTTGGTCCAGCGCGGCAGTTCGCCGGCGCGCAACCGGTCCTGCATCACGCGGTCCCAGCACAACGACTGCAGGTACTTGTCGCGCATCGCGACGCTGCCGCGGAACGCATCCGCGGCGTCGAACGTGCCGGCGGCGTGCGCTTCGGCCATCACCACGTCCAACTGCTCGGGCGGGTGCGGCACCAACGCGCGCCCGGGCAGCAGCGCACTGCCGAGGAACAGCACGGCGCAGAGCAACGCGAGCGCCACGGCCTCGAACTGTTGGCGCGCGGTCGGCGGCGGCGGGGCGGCGAGCACGGCGCAACGATGCAGCGCCGGGCGCGCGTCGGCAATGGCGTGGCCATCGGACCTTGCCACCGTGCCGACGCGACGGCACGTCGAGCGACGGTCCGTCAGCGCCCGATCACGCGCGCCGGGAGGTTGCGGGAGCGCACGCGCAGAGCCTCGGCATTGCCGAAGTCGCGACGAAGCACCTCGTCGGCGTCGCGCACGGCGCCCGGCAGTTAGTTTGGTCGGCCCGTGGGGTGTGAGCCGGGTCGAGGGGGGCACAGTTGTGTCACACCGGCGTCGCTTCGACATTCCGTGCTGCGCGGACGTCGCCTCGGCGGCATCGTCCGCAGTGCTGGAGGAACCATGCGCTGCAGCCTGATGCCGTTGTTCTTGTTCGCGGTCGGTGGGTTCGTGAGCGACGTCGTCGCGATGCCACAGGGGCCGGTGGTGCCTGGCCCTCGCTACGCGCAGTCGATGGCCTACGACTCGGCACGTCAGCGCGTGGTCATGTTCGGGGGCAACAGCCAATTGCAGTGGCCGGGTGGCGTGCTCGGTGATACCTGGGAGTGGGACGGGTGGTCGTGGGAGCAGAGGACGTCCCCGACGTCGCCGGCTCCTCGTGGGCATGCCGTCCTTGCCTACGACAGCGTACGCGGCGTGTGCGTGTTGTTCGGCGGCTGCCAGGGCCCCGCAGGGATGTCGGACACCTGGGAATGGGATGGCGTGAACTGGACCCAGCGAACGCCGGCTGTCGCCCCGAGCCCGCGCTACCACCACGCGATGACGTTCGATGCCGCGCGCGGCAAGGTCGTGCTGTTCGGGGGCTGGACGGCGTTCGCGGACTTGGGGGAGACGTGGGAATGGGACGGTGTGACCTGGCAACTGCTCTCGCCGCCGGTGTCACCATCGGCGCGGCATGGGTGTCCCATGGTGTTCGAGACCGGCCGCGGCGTCGTCACGATGTTCGGCGGCCGCAGTGGAGGGGCCTACTTGGCGGAGACTTGGGAATGGAACGGCAGCGCATGGACGCAGCGCGCACTGACACTCTCGCCGCCCGGTCGCTACGCGCACGGGCTGGTGTACGACTCATTGCGTCAGCGAGCTGTGTTGCATGGCGGGTTCAACGGCGGCGAGTTCGGTGACACATGGGAGTGGAACGGAAGCGCGTGGGCGCAGGTGGCTGCGTCTACGAGTCCCGGGCCGCGCGTCTGGTGCGACGGAGCCATGATCTTCGATGGCTCGCGGGGCGCGACGTTCCTCTTCGGCGGCCTGAGCGCTGGTTCCGTCTTCGGCAACCAATGGAAGTTCAACGGCACGAACTGGAGGGCCGCACTCAACTACGTCACATCGCCGGTGAACGGACACCGGTACGCGTTGACCGCGCCGATGACCTGGCAGCAGGCCGAGGCTGTTGCGATCGAGGAAGGGGGACACCTTGCGACGATTCGCAGTTCTCAGGAGAACGCCTGGGCGGGGGGCCTCGCTGCCAACACGCACATGTGGATCGGACTCAACGACGCGGCCGTCGAAGGGTCGTTCGTCTGGAGCAGCGGCGAGACCGCTTCCTTCACCGCTTGGTTGCCAGGGGAACCGAACAATGCCGGGGATGAGGACTACGTCGACTTGAACACGGCCGGATGGAGGGACACGAACGGTCTGGCGCAGCTTGCCGGCCTCGTCGAGCACCCGGGTACTTCGAGCCCACCGATTGCCGCGACGCCGATCCCGACCGTCGCCACGCCATCACCCCTGACCGGGCACACCCTCGCCGCGCTCCCGAACAACGCCGGAATGCTGCTCTTCGGCGGCCAGCACGCATCGTCCCCGCAGCCGTTCACGTACGTCCTCAACGCCACCACCTGGTCGAAGCAGTTCTCCCTTCTCAACCCGATGGTGCGCAGCGACCACTCGCTCACGCTCGACCCGATCCGCCAGAACAACGTGCTCTTCGGCGGCCGCAACCCGATTGCACTCGCCGACACCTGGACCTGGCAGAACGGCCAGTGGTCGTACCTCCCGCTCGCGATCGCACCGTCGCCGCGCTCGCACCATCGCATGGCGTTCGATCGTGCCGCTGGCCACGCGCTGCTCTTCGGTGGCAAGGACGCGGCTGGCCAGGCGCTCGGCGACTTCTGGTCTTGGAACGGCACGTCGTGGGCGCAACTCACGCCGCCTCTCCTGCCGCCGGCACGTTACGCCCACGGCCTCGCCTACGACGAACTGCGCCAACGCACCGTGCTCGTCGCTGGCACGAACGGCGCCACGCGCCTCGCCGACGTCTGGCAATGGGACGGAGCTACATGGGCCCAGGCCGCGACAACCGCAGTCGGCCCGACGGCGCGCGAGAGCTTCGCATTCGCCTACGATCCACGCGCCGAACGCGTGGTCCTGCACGGTGGTGAGAGTGGCGGTTGCGTCGCCGACACCTGGTCATGGGGCGGTGCGTCGTGGACGGCCCACTACGCCGCTTCCCTGTTCCCTTCGGCGCGAACGGGCCACGCCTTGGTGCACGACCCGAGTGCCAATCGCCTCGTGCTCTTTGGCGGCGGCTGCGGCGGTAACCTGACGAACGTCGTCTGGGAGTTGAAGCTGCCCGTGTTCTGGCGGCACGCCACCTACGGCCAAGGCTGCGTCGGCACGAACGGCACCCCGACGCTGGCGATGGCCTCGGGCTCCACTTCGGTCATCGGCACGACGATGCAGTTCGAAGTGGCGAATGTGGGATGGGTGGTTTCGTTCGGGTTCGTCGGCTACCAACGCGAGACTCTGCTCGGCATGCCGCTCCCGTTGCCGCTCGACATCTTCGGGCTGCCAGGCTGCCAGGCGTTGAACTCAGCGGATCTCTCCGCTGCGCTGCCGGTGCCGAATGCGCAGTTCGTCTCGACGTGGGCAGTGCCGCTGCCGAACCAGACGCATCTGCTCGGCGCCGAACTCAGCTTCCAGGCCCTCTGCTTTGAACCGCCGGGCTATCCGCGGTGGGCGTCGGTGAGCAACGGCCTCTACGTCCGCTGCGGCAGCCAGTGAGATCGCAACCGGTGGCCGAGTCGCCGGGCGTTGGTCGACACCAACCCGTGGTGGCGACCTGGGCGCAGCGCGAAGCGACGCTGCCACCGCGTCTCGTGCTGGCCTGGACAGACACCATCGCCGGCGAGCTTCGACTCGCCACGATCCGACCGCCGCACCGTCGTTGATGCCGTCGCCGTGGCGATGGGCTGGGTCGCTGCGCCTCGTTATGGTGCGGGTGTGACGATCGGTCGCGTGATCCCCGCTGCGCAGCCGGCCCCTGCCGTGCCCTCGCCATGGACGCCCGGAGCGCTGGGCGGCCTCGTCGCGATCACGTTCGTGGCGGCGGTGCTGCGCGCGCACTCGCTCGGCGCGTGGTCGTTCGGCGAACGCGAGGCCGCGACCTGGCGCGCGATCACGATGCCGCTGGGCGACGACGCGGCGGGCGGTCTGCGGACCTGGGCGCCGCTCGTGCACTTCCTCCAGCGTTGGCTCGTCGACAGCGGTTGGCTGCCGAGCCACGGCGAAGGCTGGCTGCGGCTGCCGTTCGCCGCCGCGGGCATCGCCTGCGTGCCGTTGCTCGCGTTCGCGGCGCGGCCGTGGTTCGGCTTGCGCGCGGCGTTGCTCGGCAGCGCCCTGCTCGCCGTGCATCCGCTGGCCATGGTGGCGAGCCAGACGATGCAGCCGGCGGTGATGGTCGGCCTGCTGGCGACCGCGGCGTTCGCGGCCGCGATGCCGGGCCGTGGCGCGTTCGCCGCCGCGGCGCTGGGGGTGGCGTTGTTGGCCGCGCCCGCAGGTTGGGTTCTGGCGGCGGCCGGGGCCGCGACGCGGCTGCCCGCGCGCGTCGTCCGGCGCGTGACGCCCGTGGTCTTGGCGCTGGCCGTGCCCAGCCTCGCCGTGCACGGCGACGACTGGTCGTGGCCGATCGTGGCACTCGCGGTGGTGGGTGCGGTCGGTGCGTCGGGTTCGATCGCGACGCTGCGGCTGCCGCTCGGCGTGCTCGTCGTCGGCTTCGCCGCGGCGGACCTGGTCGGCCTCGTGGAACCGCTCGACGCCGTGATCGCGCTGCCGCTGCTGGTGCTGTTCGCCGCGGCGGGGGCGGTCGATCTGCTGTTCCGCGCGCGCGGCATGTTGCCGGGCTCGCCGGCGATCGCGCGCGTCGTCGCGGGATTGCCGTTCGCGCTCGCCGGCACCTGGCTCGGCGTCGACACGTTCCTGTACGCGACGGTCTACCACGGTCGTCGGGCGCCGTGGCGCGCGGCGGCGGAGATCGTGCTGAGCGCGCGTGATCGGGTCGGTGCGTGCACGATCGGGGCAGACGCCGGGTTGTTGCCGCTGCTGTTCTACCTGCGGCCGAACCACTGGCGCGAACGGGGCCGCGACGCCCATGCGGCGATCGAGGTGGTCGCGCTCGAAGCGGCCGCGGGCACTGCCGGCATCGAACGGCTCGCCGCGTCGGGCCGGCCGCAGGCCTTCGTCGTGTTGCGCGACGACGAACTGCGCGCTCTCGACGCCGCAACGGCGACGGCGTTCGCCAGGCACTTCGTGCTCACGGCCGCGCTGCCGAGTCCGCAGCCCCACGGCAGCGACACGCTGCACGTGTTCCAGCGCGGGCCGGTTCGCTAACCGCGCGGATGCAGGCGCCGGTGCACGGCGCGCAGCCGTTCGTGGTCGACGTGCGTGTAGACCTGCGTCGTCTGCAGCGAGGCGTGGCCGAGCATCTCCTGCACGCTGCGCAGGTCGGCACCGCCGGCGACGAGGTGGGTCGCGAACGAGTGCCGCAGCGCGTGCGGGGAACAGGCGGCGGCGAGCCCCGCGCGGGCGCAGGCCGCGCGCACGATCTGCCACAGCCGCGCCCGGTCGAGCGGGCGGCCACTGCGCGACAGGAACAGCACGTCGCCCGGGTCGCGGCGCGCGCGCGCGCGCAGGGTGGGGCGCACTTCGGCGAGGTAGCGCTGCAGGTGCGCGAGGGCGGCATCGGCGATCGGCACCAGCCGTTCCTTGTTGCCCTTGCCGAAGGCGCGCACCAGCCGGTGTTCGCCGACGACGCTGGTCGTGCGCAGCCCGATCACCTCGCCGACCCGGCAGCCGGTCGCGTAGAGAACGTGCAGGATCGCGAGGTCGCGCACGCCGAGGGCGCCGTCGTGCGGGCTCGCGAGCAGGCGCGCGACCGCGGCCCGCGACAGCGCCTTCGGCAGTTTGCGTTCGAGCTTGGGCCCGAGCAGGCCTTCGGCGGCGTCGGTGTCGGCGTGCCCCTCGGCGACGAGGAAGCGGCAGAAGCCGCGGATCGCGGCGGCCGCGCGCGCGACCGACGCCGGTGCGTGGTCGGCGTAGAGGCCGGCGAGGTGGCGGTCGATCGCCGCCCGGTCGGGCAGGGTCGTTCGCCCGCGCAGCAGTTGCTGCAGGTCGCTGCGGTAGGCCGCGACGGTGTTCGGCGACACCTGCAGTTCCACGCCGAGGTAGACGAGGAAGTCGGCCAGGTGCTGTTGGCAGGCGGAGGTGGCAACCATCGCCGGCGGAACGCTACCCGGGACCGGGCTCGCCCGGCAGCTACTTGCCGGGGAGCTGGCGCTTCAGGAACGCCATGTCGGCGGCGAACTGCGACAGCGCTTCCTTGTCGGCGTCGCTGATCTTCTTGAACTTCGCCGTCACGCGGATGCCACCGTCGGCGGTCGGCTCGACCGATTCGACGGTCGTCACCAGTTCGAAGAAGCTCTTCTTGATCATCTTCACCTGGAACTTCAGGGCGACCTCGCCGCCGGTGAAGAACAGCTGCTTGCCCTGTTCGACGCCGATGCCGGCCTTCTTGCCGTTCCAGACGAACTGGGCCTTGTTGCCGTCGACGTTCGCCATCTGGCCGACCAGCGTCTTCTTGCCGCCGATCATCTTGTTGCGGATCTCGTCCGCGAACGAGATCAGCACCTTCTCGTGATCGACCGGCGCGTCGCCCGCGAGTTCCTTCTGGTTGAGGTGCTTGATGATCGCCTTGACCGCGTCGGCTTCGGAGTCGTGCAGCGTGATGAGCTTGTCGATGCCGACCTTGCTCATGACGTCGCGCACGAACGGCGACGGCTGGGCGACGAAGAGGTCGCCGCCCTCGGCGCGACAGCGCTTGTGCGCCTTGATCACGGCACCGAGCGCGGTCGAGTTGATGAACTTGACCAGCCGCATGTCGAGGATCAGCAGGTTGAGTCCACGCTCGACCAGCGACTCGACTTCCTGCATCAGCGCCGGGCAATAGAACGTGTCGAACTCGCCCTTCAGGGTGAGGGTCGCGTAGTCGTCGTGCAGGGACTTGTCGATCTTCATGGGAGAGGGCCGGGCGGGGAGTGGCTTCGAGCGGGGACGCGCGCGGCGGATTCTGGCCGAGCCGCGCGCCGTTCGCAACGAGGGATCCGGGGTCGTGACCGGACCTCGCGCGGCGCTCGCACCCGCCGGCGTGCGTCGTGCCGTGCTGCTGGCTAGAGTCTGCGCGCCCATGAAGTGGACCTGGCCCTGGAAGCGCGACGAAGCGAAGCCGCCGCCCCTGCCAGCCCGAGCGCCCGCTGCGAACGACCGCGAGACGTCGACGATCCTGACCGGTGACACCACCGAGGACTCGCGTTCGCTGCAGATCCTGCTCGACACGATCGCCGCGGTGACCGCGAACATCGACCTCGACACCGTGCTGCGCGACATCGTCGAACGCTCGCTGCAGGTGACGCGCGCCGAACGCGCGATCCTGCTGCTCGGCGACGGGTCGGACGCCCTGACCGTGCGGGTGTCGCTGGACCGCGAGGGTCGCGCGCTGAGCGGCGACCTGCAGTGGAGCAAGAGCCTCGTGCGCCGCTGCCTGGAGGAAGGCGTCGCCGTGCGTTCCGTGGTGCAGAGCGACCAGGAAGCGCTCGAGCTCGGGCAGTCGGTCTACGACCTCAAGCTGCGCGCCGTGATGTGCGCGCCGATGCGCGCGCGCAACCGCACCGTCGGCGTGATCTACGTCGACTCGCGCGCGGTGCGGCGCGAGTTCAGCTCGCGCGACCTGGCGTTGTTCGGCGCCATCTCGGCGCAACTCGCGATCTCGGTCGAGAACGCGCGGCTGCACGCCGATTCGCTCGACAAGGTGCGGCTGCAGAAGGACGTCGAAATCGCGCGGCGCATCCAGCAGCACCTGCTGCCGCCGGTGCCCAAGGAACTCGCCGGGCTGCAGGTCGCGTTGCGCTACGTCGCCGCCGAGCATGCGTCCGGCGACACCTACGACATGGTGCCGATGCCGCGCGGCCGCTTTGCGGTGATGATCGGCGACGTCACCGGCCATGGTGTCGGCGCGGCGTTGTTGACGCACGCCGTGCAGGCCGCGTTGCGCAGCTACCTCGAGCTCATCGACGACCTCGCGACGATCGTCACGCGCGTCAACCAGCGCCTGGTCGCCGGCGTCGAGACCGGCAACTTCATGTCGTTGTTGCTCGTGGTCGTCGATCCGGCGGCGCGCACGCTGCAGTACGTGAACGCCGGCCATCCCGGCCTCGTCCTGTGCCGCCGAGACGGCGTCGAGGTGCTCGAGAAGACCGGAATGGTGCTCGGCGTCGTCGGCGATCAGGTCTACCACGCGAGCCAACTCATCCCGCTTGCGCCGGGGGACCTGCTGTTCCTGCACACCGACGGCGTCGACGAGGCGATCGGGCCCGACCGCGCGGTGTTCGGTGCCGAACGGCTGCACGCAGTGCTCGCCGGCGCACGCGGCGGAACGGCCGAAGAGGTGGTGACCCGGGTCGGCGCGGCCCTCGCCGCGCACGTCGGCGACGCCGGCTTCGAGGACGACTACACGATGATCGCCGTCCAACTGCCGTGATCATCGCCTCCCGTCGATCCGCGTTCCGGAAGCCCGCCGTGCTGGTGCCCTTGGCCCTGCTCGCGCTGGCGGGTGCTGGGTGGTGGGTCGCGAGCCTGTTCGCAGCGGGGGAGGTGGCGGACGCGCGCGCGCGCCTGCTCGCCGACGTCGATGCGACGTTGGCGTCGCGCCCGGTCGCCGTCGGCGAGCTGTCGCGTCTCGTCGCGGCGCTGCGCAAGCTGCCGGACCACGACGTCGCGGACGATCTGCTCGCGGCGCAGGCCCGCATCGAACTCGAGCGCGACCGGCCCGACAGCGCGCAGAAGCTGTTCCTCGCGATCGCCACGCGTCCCGGTGCGACCAGCGACCAACAACGCCTCGGGGCGCGGATCCTGCTGCGACTGCAGGAGGCCGGCGGCGGCGATCCTTCCGCGGCGATCGGCTGGTTGACCCAGGTCGCCGATCTGGCCGAAGCCGCGGCCCGGGCGAACGGTACGGCCGACGATCTGCTGCGCGCCTGGCAGGCCGCCGAACGTTCGGGCCAGCACGAACGCGCGCGCGCCTTCGCGCGGCAGCTCGCCGAGCAGCATGCGGGCCGGCCCGAAGCGGCGTTCGTGGCGCTGACCGCGGCCTTTGGTGCGGCGACGTCGGTGGACGTCGTCGACCAGGCCGTCGTCGACCTGGATCCGCCGCCGGTCGAAGCGCTGGCGCTGCGTGCCTTCGCCCAGCTGCAGGGCAAGGACCTGCAGGCCGCCGTGGCCACGGCCGAGCAGGCGCTGCTGCGTGCGCCCGGCGTCTTCGTCGTGCGCTGGGCGGCGGCGGTCGTGTTCCATGCGTGCGCCAGCGGCCACGAGGCCGGCGGCGCGGAACGCGCTCGCTGGGTGGCGCGGCGGGATGCGCAGCTCGACTGGGTGTCGGCGTGGCCGAGCGTCAGCGAGCCGCTGCGCAAGCAAGCCGCGGCGATGCGCGAACTGCGCTGACCGCGCGGCGCAGCTCAGGTGAGCAGCGCGATCGCGGCGTAGGCCAGCACCGCGAACAGCGGCGCAATGGCGAGGCGCGGCACGCCGACGTTCATCGCGACATGCGTGAGGTGGCGCCGGTCGCCGACCCACGGCGGGTGCCGCAACCAGAGTCGCACCGCGACGACCTGCGTGAAGTCGAGCAGTGGGATCGCGGCGAATGCCAGCGCACGCGCATCGAACGGGGCCGCGCAACCGATCGCGATCGCCAGCGCGATGCCCAGCGCGTACGCGCCGGCATCGCCGAGGAACAGCCGGCTCCGCGGCCAGTTCCACGGCACGAAGGCCAGCGCCGCGAACCCCGCTGCGCCCGACCAGCCTTGGCCGCCGTCGATGGCGATCAGGCCGACGGCGGCGAGGGTCGCGGCCACGCCGTCCGTGTTGTCGAGGAAGTTCACGGCGTTGGCCAAGACGAAGGCGATCAGCGCGCGCAGCAGCCACGAGTCGGGTTCGGCGAGCGGGTCGACGCACGCCGTTGCCGCCAGCCCGCTCGCGAGCAGCAGGCCGATGGCCTTCCATCGCCAGTCGAGGTCGCGCCCGCGCTCCTTGCCGCGGTCGTCGACGAAGCCGACGATCGCGGCGACGACCACCGCGGCGGCCACGAAACGGCCGGCCGTCCAGGCCGGATCGGCCAGCGCCCAGCCGGCGATCAGCGGCGCGAGCAACACGCCCGCGAGCGGCACGGGGCGCGCGTGCTGCTTGCGGCCGGGCCGCGGCGGATCGTCGGGCAAGAAGCCGAACCAGTGGCGGTTGCAGAGATCGCCGAGCAGCAGCAGTCCGGTCGTGATCGCTGCGGCCCAGACCGGCGCGATCATCGGTAGAGCCCGTGGGCTGCGATGTAGTCGCGCACCGCCGGCGCCACTTCCGGCAGGTCGCGGTCGCCGCCGCGCCAGCGCGTGCGCAGGTCGCTCGCCGCGATGTCGTCGGCGGGCACCGTCAGCACGTGCGCGCGCAGCCGTTCCCGCGCGGCCGCCGACACCGGCAGCGAGCCGAGCACGGCGTCGTCGATCGGGTGGCCGGCGCGCGGCCAGGTGACGACCGTGCACAGTTCGAGGATGCGTTCGGGCGCGCGCCACGTCGGCAGCAGCGGCAGGTTGTCGCTGCCGATCAGGAAGTACAACGCGCGGCCGGGCTGCTCGGCGGCGAGCGCCGCCAGCGTGTCGACGGTGAACGACGGGCCAGCGCGCCGGAGTTCGCGGTCGTCGACGACGACCCCCGGCAGCCCGGCGAACGCGAGCCGGCACATCGCCAGCCGGTCGGCAGCCGGCGACAACCGGTTGCCGCGCTTGTGCGGGTGGTCGCCCGCCGGGATCACCCGCAGTTCGCGGATCGGCAGCCGCTGCAGGGCCTCGACCGCGAGGCGCCGGTGGCTCGCATGCGGCGGGTCGAAGGCACCGCCGAGCACGCCGATCCCCGTGGGTTCGGCCGGCCCTGGCACGCCGCAGCCCTGGGTCGTCATCGGGGACCGAGCCTAGCCGCGTGCCGGGTGGTGCGGAACGCCGCGCCCAGGGGGCGAAAACGGGGTTGCGGGTGCCATGGGGGGTCGCTAGCGTTCGCCGTCCGCGCGTTTCTCTCCCGACGCGCCGCCCCTCGAGACCCCTTCTTCGCACGACTCATGCGCAAGCTCGCACTCGTCCTGTCCCTGATGCCCCTCGCCGCGTGCTCGTCCTTCGGCTGGGAAGGCCAAGGCGCCGGCGTCACGGCCGAACAGCGGAACCGCGGCATCAAGGACGTCGCCGCCCTCCGCAGCGAATACAACTCGCAGCAGTTCTACCGCGAAGTTCGCCGCCGCAGTGACGGCCGCAACAACGCGTTCGGCCGCGACCTGATGGCGATCCAGGACTTCATGGACCGCCACCTCTGGAACTACAACGCCAACGACCCCTACATCAACTACCCGTCGGATTCGACGAAGTTGGACCACGTGGGCAAGTTCGCGGTGATGCAGGTCAGCAGCGTCCCGGGCGTCGACGAGATCATCAACCGCTGAGGCGAGCGCCCGAGGTCGAGCCGCCCGCTGGGCGGCGCGACCTCGATGATGTTGGAAACCGGCGCTGCGCGGGGGCAGATCGCTGGCGAACCACGCAACGGGCCCGCGGCGCCGGTTTCGGGCCGCGCTCCGCGCGGCCGGGCCGTGCGTAGCGCTACTTCGCGACTTGGAGGCTGCTGCGAATGGGCACCCAGCTCACGTCGCAGCCCAGTGCTTGAAACCACGTCGCGGCGGCGTCGGCGCACGTGTTGGCGAACCAGTAGCCGCCGAGGTCGTCGCTCGCCGGAACGAACGTCCAGCCCAGCCTCGGCTGCTGGACCGCGTCCGCGAGGCGCGCCGTGAAGGCGGCCTGCAGTTCGCTGTGCAGCGCCTGGACGCGGTCGCTGCCGACGACGACGGGTTCGAGTTCGGCCCACGACGCCGCGCGGCGCAGTCCGTCGCCGTCGTTGGCGAGGAACTCGCGACGCCCGAGCGCGCCCTGGGTCGGCCACAGCACCGTCGCGAAGGCCTGGTACCAGGCGTCGTTGCCGAGCGCGAACCACGACCAGTCGCCGAAGCCGAACTCGACGAACGGCGCGCCCGGTTGCAGGGGCGGCAGCACGAGCCCGGTGTGCATCGCTTCGCGCAGCAACCACACGGTCGTCGGGTCGGCGACGTCGGACGGCGGCGTGATCGTCGAGGTGCAGCCGACGCCGGCATAGGCGATGGCGCCGATGGCGACGACGGCGACGATCCGCCGCCCCGCGCGCAGCCGCTTCGCCGAGTGCGAGGTCATGCGCGCTTCCAGCAGCCGAGCACGCGACGGCGGGCCGCGGGCTCCGGCAACGCGTAGGGGAACGTCCCGACGAGCCGGAACGCGCCGAGCCGCGGTTCGACCGGCGCATCTTCGTCGAGCCACAGCACGAGATGTCCGCCCGGTCGCGTCAGCGGCTCCGCGAGCAGCGCGACTTCCTCCGGCTTGCCGACGGCGCGCGCGACGACGACGTCGAACGCGTGGCGCAGTTCGCGCCGGAGGCTTGGCGCCTGGGCCGCGTCGACGTGCAGGGTCTCGACGCCGTCGAGCCGGCTGCTGACGAGGCAGCTGCCGATCGCGCGCACCTTCTTGCCGGTGCGGTCCATCAGCACCACCGAAGCGCCCGGATGCATGGCGGCGATCGCGACGCCGGGGAAGCCGTTGCCCGAGCCGAGGTCGAGCACGTGTCGTGGGCGCAGCCCGGTGCGCGCGAACGCCAGGCCGTCGAGCGCGTGCAGAACGACTGCCTGTTCGCGGTCGCGCACGGCGGTCAGGTTGATCTGCTCGTTGAGCACGAGCATCGCGTCGAGATACGCGAGCAGGAGTTCGGCGCGGCCGGCCGGCAGTTCGGCGCCGAGCGCCTCGCCGGCGGTGCGCAGGGTCGTGGCGTCGGTGGGCACGGCGGGATCTTGGCGTCGTCGGCGGGCGAAGCAACCGTCACGGCGACGGAGCGGTCAGCGCCGCCAGCAGCGCGTCGGCGCCGGCGGCCGCGGCGACGTGCGCGGCGCCCGGCAGCCGGCGCAGCCACGTGCTCTGGCGGCGGATCAGCTGGTGCGTGTTGCGGCGGATGCGGTTGCGCAACTCGGTCACGTCCTTGTAGCGGCCACGCAGGAAGTCGCGGCACTCGGCGTAGCCGATCGCAGCGCCAGCCGTCGCCGAGAAGCCGCCGCCGCGTTCGATCGCCTCGGTCTCGGCGACCAGTCCTGCGGCGAGCATCGCTTCGGTGCGCGCCTTCACGCGCTCGTGCAGTTCGTCGCGCGGGCGCTGCACGACGACGATGCGGCACGGCCGGGCCCAGCCCGCCTGCGCGAAGTGGTGCTGCTGTTCGCTGATGGGCCGGCCGCTCGTCGCCAGCACCTCGTGCGCGCGGACCAGCCGGCGCACGTCGCGCGGGTGGATGCGCGCGGCAGCTTCCGGATCCCGCACCGCGAGTTCGGCGTGCAGGCAGCCGGGCGTTCCCGCCTCGCGCGCGGCCAACCGTTGCCGCAGTTCGTCGTCGCGGGCCACGCCCTGCATCAGCCCCTTGAAGAACGCCATCAGGTAGAGCGGCGTGCCGCCGACGAACAGCGGCTGCCGCCCGCGCGCGCGCACGTCGGCGACCGCGGCGGCCGCGGCGTCGCACCAGCGCGCCGTGTCGAACGGTTCGTGCGGTTCGACCAGGTCGATCAGCCAGTGCGGCACCCGCGCCCGTTCCGCGGCGGTCGGCTTGGCGGTGCCGATGTCCATGCGCCGGTAGACCGCCATCGAGTCCATCGACAGGATCTCGCGACCGAGCCGTTCGGCGATCGCGAGCGCCAGCGCCGTCTTGCCGCTGGCCGTCGGGCCGGTCACCACCCACAGCGGTTCGTCGTCGGCGGTGCTCACGGCGGGCCGGGAAGTTAGCGGGCGGACCCTTTCTCGTCGCCGTCCGGAGGCGTAGCTTCCCCGCCCGCCAATGCTCGCGTTCGTCTCCGACATCCACAGCAACATCGAGGCGCTGACCGTCTGTTTGCGCGAGATCGAACGCCTCGGCTGCCGGCGGATCGTCTGCCTCGGTGACGTCATCGGCTACGGCCCCGAACCGCGCGCCGCGCTGGCGACGATCATGCAGCGGGCGGAGTTCTCGCTGCTCGGCAACCACGAGCACGGGGCGATGTTCTACGCCTCGGACTTCAACCCGCGCGCGCGCGCGGCGATCGACTGGACGCGCGACCAGCTCTCCCGCCGCGACTGCCCGCGCGAGGAGAACATGAAGTTCTGGAACTACCTCGACGGCATGAAGAAGGAGCACCGCGAGGGCCGCATGCTGTTCGTGCACGGTTCGCCACGCGACCCGGTGCGCGAATATCTGGTGCCGCGCGACGCAACCGACAAGCAGAAGATGGACGAGTGCTTCGCGAAGATGGGGGACGCCACCCTCTGCTTCGTCGGCCACAGCCACGTGCCAGGCGTCTATCTGCGCTCGGGCGGCTTCCTGCTGCCGGCCGACATCGGCATGGAGTGGAAGGTGAACGAGCCGGCGATGATCAACATCGGCTCGGTCGGCCAGCCGCGCGACGGCGATCCGCGGTCGTCGTTCGTCACCTACGACGGCGACGGCAGCGGCGGCACCGTGCGCTTCCACCGGGTCGAGTACGACGTCGCGGCGACCATGGCGAAGATCCGCGCGATCCCCGAACTGCCCGACTACCTCGCCGACCGCCTCGCGCAGGGTCGGTGACCGCACGGCGCGCGTCGGCGCGCGCCAAAGGCCGCATCCAGGAAGAACCATGCTGACGTGTTTGCGTTCTCTTTGCCTTCTGCTGTGCGCGGGCTCGCTCCTGGCGCAGGGTGACACCGACACCGGGTTCACGCGCATGTTCGGCGCGATCGGCGAGGTGGGCAGTTTCCGCGCGCGGTTCGCGCGCGACGGCGGCGGGATGGTCTTCCTGCAGGCGGCCGATCACTACAAGTCGCTTGCCGACGCGCGCAAGGCGGTCAAGCAGCCGGGCGACCTCCTGATCCTCGCGTCGAACGGCAGCGACCACGCTCTGCGGTTGTTCCACGTGCAGCCGACGACGGCATTCCCCGCGGACCCGTCGGTCGCGCGCTGGACCATCGAGGACCTGCCCGAGCAGGTGAAGTTCACGCTCGACGGCGGTGCGGGCCTCGTGCTCGAGAAGGTGCTGCGCCACGACGCCAAACAGCGCGGCTTCGTGCTCGAACTGGCGCTGCGCAACGTGTCGTCGACGGCCACCGGCTCGCTCGACTTCGTGCTCAGCGGACCGATGCTCGTGGCGCCGAGCGAGTCGTCGTTGTTCGGCACGCTCGCGGTCGCGCTCGCGGTGCCGACCGGCGGCGAGCCGCAGTCGGTGCCGCCGCATCCCGGCTCGGTGCACACGTTCACGGTCGACGGCCAGGCGCTGCAGTTCGCGGGCAGCACCAACCGGTTCTTCGGCGCGTTCCTGTGGCCGAAGGACACCGCCGCCGGGGCTGCGTTGAACGGCCTGCACGTCGACACGCTGCCGCTGCAGGACGACGAGTTCGGCACCAAGGCCGGCACCTCGACGCGGATGCGGTACGGCGTGCGGCTCCAGGTGCCGCCGGTCGGCCAGGAGACGCGGCTGTCGTACGGCCTCTACTTCGGCCCGAAGTCGTACCGCGTGTTCGACACGCTGCCGGAGCCGGCGCGGTTCGCGCCGATCCTCGACGTCGACCTGCGGTCGCCGTGCTGCGGGCTCGAAGTGCCGGGCGGCCGCATGATGGCGAAGCTGCTGCTGTCGCTGCTCGGCTGGTTCCACGACGTGGTCGGCAACTGGGGCCTCGCGATCGTGATGCTGACGATCCTCGTGCGCGGCCTGATGCTGCCGCTGAACTTCCGCATGCAGAAGTCGATGCGTGCCTACGGCGCGCGCATGGCGGTGCTGAAGCCGAAGATGGATGCGCTGAAGCAGAAGCACGCCGACGACCAGCGCGCCTACCAACAGGCGATGGTCGCGTTCCAACGCGAGCACAAGCTGATGCCGCCGATCGGCGGCTGCCTGCCGATCTTCCTGACGATGCCGATCTACCTCGGCCTCTTCACGGCGCTGCGCACGGCGTACGACGTGCGGCAGCAGCCGTTCATGCTCTGGATCCACGACCTCAGCCTGCCCGACATGGTGGCGGTGCTGCCGTTCTGGCCGCACGAGTTCAACCTGCTCCCGCTCGTCTGGATCGGGATGTTCGTCTGGTTGCAGACGCGCATGCCGTTGCCGACCGATCCGCAGCAGCGGCAGATGCAGCAGATGATGCGCTACATGCCGATCCTGTTCGGCGTGATGCTCTACCACTACGCGGCAGCACTGCTCGTCTACATGGTGACGTCGATGGCGTGGTCGTTCGTCGAGAACGCGTTGGTGAAGCGCGTGCTCGGCCCGATGGACCCGAACGTCGCCGGCATGGCGCCGCAGCCGATCTGACCGACTGCCGTCTACGCCGGCAGCACGAAGTCGATCTGCAGCGCGCCGTCCGGACGGCGGCGCGCGCTCGCCTGGCCACCGTGGGCGAGCACGACCGTCTGCGCGAGGAACAGGGCGAGCCCTGAGCCCTGCCCGCGCAACGCGCGGCTCGGGTAGTACGGTTCGAACGTGGTCGGCAACTGCCAGCCGGCGAGGGCGTCGCCGCTGGCGACGATGCGCAGGCGCTGGCCGTGCTCGATCGCTTCGAGGTGCAGTTCGGCCGTGGCCCCGCTGGCGCGCAGTTCGGTGGTGAAGCCTCCGATCGCGGCGATCGCCGGCGCGAGTTGTTCGGCGTCGCCGCGCACGACGTGCGTCGCGGCCGGGGCCTTGATCGTGGCGCCCGCCGGCAGCAGCGCGGCGAGATCGACCGGCTCGCGGCGCCGTGGGCCGCGGGCCGCGCGCGACAACGCGTGCAGACGCTCGATCGATCCCTCGACGCGCGCCACGCCGGAGAGGGCGGCGGCGACCATGTCGACGTGGTCCCGATCGGTCGGCGCGGTCAGCACGCTGCGCAGCAGCTGCAAGTGGCCGGCGACGTAGAGCAGCGGGTTGTTGATCTCGTCGGCGATGCCACGCACCAGGTCCAAGAACACGTCGGGCCGCGGCCGATCGCTGTGTTCGCGCGCCTGTTCGAGCATGGCGGCGAGTTGTCCCGGCGCTTCGGGATGCACGAGCACGCGCGCGTGCAGCCGGGCCGCCAGGGCGGCGTGGTCCAGCTCGTGCGCGGCATCCGTCGCCACGACCACGCCGGCCTCCGGCCATAGTTGGCGCCACAGCCGCAACGCGCCGACCTCCTGCTCGGCGTCGCCGCCGAACGCGACGACCAGGACGTCGGGCTGCCAGCGCACCAGCGCCTCGCCGCCGCCGAGCAGGGACGGCGCGGTCCGCACTTCCGGCCGCAGCGGCAACTCCCGCAGACGAGCGAGCAGGGCGTCGTCGAGCGGCCCGACGGCGGCGATGCGTACGGGGCGATCCATTGCGAATGCGAAAGCCTGGTGGGGGCCGGACCGACGACGGCAGCGAACGGCGTTGCGCAGGCTAGCCCGGCGATGCTCCGGTTGCATCGTAGGGTGGCGAGAAGTCGTTGTGGCGCCAGGGCATCGAGCCGTGGAGCGGCTCAGGCGCGCGACCCCGCACGGTCGATACCACCGTCGTGACGGCCGACCCGGAAGAGGCAGTTCCCGCGACGCGCAGCAACCCGCGGCCCGGCCTGCAGATCGTCGAGGGGCCGCGCCCTGGTCCCGAACCCGTTCCAGCGCCGCGGTTGTGCCGGGAGTGGAAGGGAGTGCTGCTGGCCGACGTGCTGCGTGGCGTCGCCACGTCGGCGCTGCCGGGCGAGGTTCGGCACGAGCCGACCGCCGTCGGCGTGCCCGCGGTGGTCCTGACCGGCCCCGGGCATCGACTGCGCCACGCCTCGCGGCGACGCGGCTTGTGGACCGCAGTCGTCCTGGCGGTGCTGTCGCTGGCGTCGACGGCGTGGTGGGCGGCATGACGCGGCGTACGGGGGCACTCTTCGCCGAGAAGGCTCGCGTCCGGTGCCGCGGCGACGCACTATTCGGCCGCGAACCGTGAGCGTGCCCTCCGATCCACGCGGCCTGGCCGGGCCCGCAGCAACGGCTGGTGCTCCGCCGCCGGGCCTCAGCGTCGTGGTGCCGATCTACAACGAGCGCGAGAACGTCGTGCCGCTGCACGAGGCGCTGACCGAGGCGCTGCGGCTGCTCGGTCGGTCCTACGAGATCGTCTTCGTCGACGACGGCAGCACCGACGGCACGCGCGACGCGATGCGAGCCCTGGCGGCCGTCGACCCGTGCCTGCGCCTCGTGCTGTTCCGCCGCAACTACGGCCAGACCGCGGCGATGGCGGCCGGGTTCCGCCACGCGCGTGGCCGCACGATCGTGTCGATGGACGGCGATCTGCAGAACGACCCCGCCGACATCGGCCGGCTCGTGCAGAAGCTCGACGAGGGCTACGACGTCGTCTGCGGTTGGCGGCGCTGGCGCCAGGACCGTGTCGCGACGCGCCTGCTGCCGAGCCGCATCGCCAACTTCCTGATCGCCCGCGTGACCGGCGCGCGCATCCACGACACCGGCTGTTCGTTGAAGGCCTACCGCAGCTGGGTCGTGCGCAGTCTCTACCTGTACTCGGACATGCACCGTTTCCTGGCGGCGCTGGGTGCGGGCATCGGCGCGCGGATCACCGAACTGCCGGTGCGCCACCACGCGCGCCGCGCCGGGCGGTCGAAGTACGGCCTCGGTCGCGTCTTCCGGGTGCTCGCGGATCTCGTCGGCATCAAGATGCTGATCCAGTTCGCGGCGCATCCGATCCGCTGGTTCTCGCTGCTGGCGTTGCCGCTGTTCCTGTTGGCGCCGGTGATGTTCCTGCTCGGCTTCGTGAAGGTCCGGCGCGACGGTACGTGGGACGTGTTCGGCGGCTCGGACATGGGTGCGGTCGCGGCAGCGTCGGTGGCGCTGTTGATCGCGATGAACGTGTTCCTGCTCGGGTTCCTCGCCGAACTGCAGGTCAAGGTCTCGAAGTTCTTCCGCCAGCGCATCTCGATCACGGCGCGGGAGGCGAGTCGATGACCGCGCCACTGGTCTCGGTCGTGGTCGCGATCGCGGGGCCCGAAGGGCATCCGCGCGACGTCGTCGACGCGTTCGGCAAGGCCCTCGTCAGCGGTGGCTACCGTTGCGAGTTCGTGGTGGTGCTCGACGGCCCGGCGGGTCGCTTCGAAGCCGAACTGCGCGAAGTCGCGACGCGCTGGTCGGTGCGCATCGTGCAGCTCGAGGGCGGCGGGCTCGGAGAGTCGATCGCATTGTCCGCCGGCGTCGCCAAGGCGACCGGCGACCTCGTCGTCAACGTGCCGCCGTACCTGCAGATCGAGCCCGACGACGTGCTCAAGGTCGTGAAGGCGCTCGAGGCGGGCGCGGACTGCGTCGCCACCTGGCGCGACTCGCGCATCGATCCGTGGCTGAACCAGCTGCAGTCGCGGTTCTTCAACCTGGTGCTGCGGTTCATCATGAACATGCCGTTCCACGACCTGAACTCCGGCACGCGCGGCTTCCGCCGCGTGGTGCTCGAGGAGGTCGCGGTCTACGGCGAGCTCTACCGTTTCCTGCCCGTCATGGCGCGGCGGCAGGGCTTCCGCGTGGTCGAGGTGCGCGTGCGGCACCGCGAGGAGAAGGGCCGCGCCGGCTTCTACGGGGTCGGCGTCTACCTGCGGCGGCTGCTCGACATCCTCGCGATCACGTTCCTGACGCGATTCACGCAGCGCCCGCTGCGCTTCTTCGGGTACCTCGGCTTCGCCGCGATCGCCCTCGGCGCGCCGATCGCCCTCTGGCACCTCTGGGAGCGGTTGACCGTCGAAGGCGCCTCGCTGGCCGACAAGCCGGCGTTCGTGATCGCGTCGATCCTCGCGGCGTTCGGCGTGCAGCTGATCGGCTTCGGCCTGATCGGCGAGATCATCATCTTCACGCAGGCGCCGAACCTCCGTGACTACAAGATCGAGGACCAGGTCGAGGGTGGGGCGGAGTTCCCACCCGGTCATGCGGAAGAACCGGTGCGGGATGCGCCGCCACCGGCGTCGGTTCCGGCGATGGTCGCCGCGACACCGAATGGCGTCGCGCCGACCGAGGCGACGTCCTCGGCGCTGCGCGTGCGCGAACTGCTGCCCGGCGAGGATTCGCGGTGGGACAGCTACGTCAGCCGGCACGCGCTGGGCACGTTCTTCCACCGCACCGGCTGGGGACGCGTCGTCGCCGAACGGTTCCGCCATCAGCCGCATCATCTCGTCGTCGAGGAAGGGCGGCGCTGGATCGGCGTGCTGCCGCTGTTCTTGGCCAAGAGCCCGTTCCTCGGCCGCAACCTGATCAGCGTGCCGTACGCCGTCTACGGCGGGTTGCTCGCCGACGACGAACGTGCGCAGCAAGCCCTGCTCGACCGCGCCGAGAGCCTGGGCCGCGAACTCGGCGTCGGCTACGTCGAACTGCGCCACCTCGAGGCGCGGCCCGGCGAACGCACCCGGTCGCCGCTCTACGTGACGTTCCGCTGCGATCTGCCCGAGGATCCGGCCGAAGTGATGGCGCGCATCCCGAAGAAGGCGCGCGCCGAAGTGCGCTGCGCCCGCGAAGTGGCGGCGCCGGCGACCGCCGAGCGGCGCGAGTCGTTCGGCATCAAGGTCACGCCCGACGGCTCGGTCGACGAACTGTTCGCGCTGTTCGCCGAGAACAAGCGGCGGCTCGGCTCGCCGTCGCTGCCCAAGGGCTGGTTCGCGGGCCTCGCCGAGGAGTTCGGGCGCGGGGCGGTGATCCACCGCGCCGTCGACCCGCGCGGGCGCACGCTCGCCGCGGTGATGTCGTTCTGCTTCAAGGACACTGTCTACGCCTACTACTCGGGCTCGCGCAACGACGTCAACGACACCGGCGTCAACAACTGGATCTACTGCGCGATCATGGAGTGGGCGGTCGAGCAGGGATACCGGCGCTTCGACTTCGGCCGCAGCCGCGCGGACTCCGGGCCGGCGAAGTTCAAGAAGAACATGGGCTTCACCGCCGAGCCGCTGCACTACGAGTATCTGCTGCTGGCGAAGGGCGCTTCGTTGCCCGACTTCCACCCGAGCAATCCGAAGCTGGCGCTGCCGCGGCGCATCTGGTCGCATCTGCCGATGTTCGTCTGCAACCAACTCGGCGCGCGGCTGTCGCGCTACATCCCGTGACCGGCAGGCCAGCACCCCCGCAGGCCGAACACACCAAGTGGTCGCCTGCGCTCGGCGGCTTCTACGCGAGTTGCGCCGGCGTCTCGATCGGCGCCGCAGTCGGCTTCGGCGGCTACAAGTTCTTCGACAGCACGCCGAGCTTGATCGCCGGGCTGTCCGTGTCGGCGGTGTCGTGCGTCACGTGCTTCTTCGCGCTGCGCGCAGCGCGCCGGCCGCCGTCAGCGAAGTAGCCAGTCGACCGCCGCCGCCAGATCGGCGGCTTCGTGGTCTGGAACGAGCCCCGCCGCGCGCAGCGCGTCGCGTTGGCCGTCGACCGGCTTGCCGCTGCGCACGAGCACGGTGCGCAACGGCAGTCCACGTGCCATCAGCAGATCGCGCGCGCTGTCGCCGATGATCACGCCGCCGGCGAAGTCGACGCCGAGCAGTTCGCGCGCCTGGTGCAGAAGCCCAGCTCCGGGCTTGCGGCACGCGCATTCGCCGCCGTAGCCGAGACCGCCGTCTGGATGGTGGGGGCAGTGCAGGTACGCCTCGGGCAGGCCGTCGAGCGCTTCGTGCAGGGCCGCGTGCACGGCCGCGAGATCACGCTGGTCGTAGAGCCCACGCGCGATGCCGCTCTGGTTGGTGACGACGACCAGCCGGTTGCCCGCAGCGCTGAGGCGCTCGAGCGCCTCGCGCACGCCGGGCAGCACGCGCAGTTGCTCGGGCCGCGCCACGAACCCGACCTCCGCGTTCAACGTGCCGTCGCGGTCGAGGAAGACCGTCGGCTTCACGGCCGGCCGGAACCGGTGGCGGCCGGCGGCGGCAGCAGGTCGAAGCCGAGCTTCGGCGCGTCCTCGCGCTCGAGCACGACCCACAGCTCGCCCGGGATCACCGCACTGCGCACGCCGAACGGCGCGATGAAGTCGCCGGTGGTCCAGAACAGCGGCAGCGGCGGCATCACCACTTCGAACGCGCCGTCGATCCACTTCGAGGTGTAGCCCTCGGTGTACTGGCAGGTTCGCCGGTGTGCTTGGCGGTAGCCTTTCTTCTCGAGCGAGATCACGTGGTCGCTGCCGAACAGGCCGCCGATCGGCAGGCTGGCTGGCGTGGTGCGGCCGGTGTCCTTGCCGTCGACCAGGATGCGCGCGCCCGGCGGCTCGCTGGTGACGAGGACCCGTTCGGCGCTCGAGAACCACGTGCAGCCGCCCGCGGCGAGGCAGAGCAGGAGGGACAGCGGCGAACGCAGCATCGGCGGGATGCTATCGGCTGCCGCCGGGGCCGGCGACCAGCCGGGCGGGCGCGGAATCGTGCAGGCGGAGGCTCGTCTTCCGAACGAAGTCCGGTAGCATCGTGCCTTCGGCAGTGCGGGTGGTCCCCCGCGCCAGCCGCGCCAGGTTCCGGTCAGTCCCTGCGAGGAAATCATGGTCCTTCGTCTTTGCGCATCCAGCACCCGGGCTGTGCCGGGTCGCCGTTCTCCGTCGTTCGCACCGTGCTTGTTGGCCGGTGCGCTGCTCGTTGCCGCGGCTGCCGCGCAGACGCCGGTCGCGCCGCCGCCGCCCGCTGGCCAGGAACCAGCGCCGCCCGTCGCCGCGCCGGCCTTCGGCCGAGTCGTCGCCGACCAGGCGCCGCTGCGTTGCTGGCCGAGTGCGGTGGCGCAGCCGCCGGTGTTCGAGGAGAGCCTGGCCAAGGACCAGGTGGTGGCGCTCGGCCGCAGCGAGAACGGCTTCCGCGCCGTGGTCCTGCCGCTCGGCCCGCTCGGCTTCGTCAGCAAGAAGTTCACCGAGTCCACCGCTGCGGGTGAGGTGAAGACCAAGGGCGACAAGGTGGCGTTCCGTTATCGGCCGCGCTCGAGCGAAGCGCCGGTGGCGCAGCTCGCGGCCAGCACCACGCTGCACGTCGTCGGCGAGCACGAGGATTGGTTCAAGGTGCGCGTGCCCGGCGTCGACGCGTGGGTCGCCGAGGCCGAGGTGGCCGCCGCCGATGCGGCCGACCCCGAGGTGCAGAAGGCCGTCGCCCTGCTGCAGCAGCAGCACCAGGCCGCCGTGCAGGCGCGGCTCGACGCGATCGCCGCCCAGAAGGCGCGCGAGGCGCAGGACCAGGCCGATCTCGCCGCCGTCCAGGTCGTGCAGGACGCGTTCACCGCCGAGACCAAGAAGACCCTCAACGAGCAGGACTACGCGCCGCTGACGGCGGCGCTCGATCGACTCACCGAGTCGTTGGCCGCCGAGTCGGCCGGTCGTCCGGCGATCGAAGCGCTGAAGAAGCGCATGGACACGCAGCGCTGGATCGTCGAGGCCTCGGTGCTGAAGGACAGCAAGCCGCCGGTCGGCGATGCGCCGCCGCCGGAGACGAAGGACCAGCTCGAGCGCTTCCGTTCGATCGGCTGGCTGCGCTACGAGCGCCGCCTTGCCGCGCCGGGCGTCTACTACCTCGAGAAGGGCGGGCAACGGCAGTACCTGCTGCAGTGCAGCAACAACCGCTACGACCTCGCCCTGTTCGTCGACTACGAAGTCGGCGTGAACGGCCCGCGCCGCCGCCCGGTGACCGAGAGCCTGAGCGTGATCGACGTCGAACGCCTCGAAGTGCTCGGCGCGCCGAGCAAGTGACGGGGATCGCCGCGCGCGGGGCGGCTTCGTAGTCGCCTTGCCGTCGGCGGCTTCGCTGCCGGGACTGTCGCTCGCCAGCCGCCGGCCCGCGACTGCCGAAAAGGGCGCTGCGTGTCCCGCAGTCTTCCATCGCGCGCCGCCTTCGGCGCGGCGCTCGCCTCGTGGTGCGCGATTGCGCTACTGCCGCTGCGGGCGCAGAACCCTGCCCCGGCCGGCGAAGGGCCGGGCGCTGGCGGGGCGCTGCTGGCGGCCGGCGATGCCCTGCTCACGGCGGAAGACCCGGTGTTGGCGTGGGACGCGTTCCGCGCGGCCATGCGAGATGGCGCACCGCCGGCACCGTGCCACCTTGGTCTCGGTCGCGCGCACCTGATGCTCGGCGAGAGCGCGTTCGCGCTCGCGCATGCCGAGGCAGCACTACGGGTCGTCACGGGCAGCCAGGACGGCATGGCGCTGTGCGTGCGGGCGCTGATCCGAGCCCGGCGGTTCGACGAAGCGGTCGCCCGCGCCGGCGTGTTCACCTCGCGCGTCGACGACCCTGGTGCGGTGCTGCTGGCGGCGCGCGCGTCGGCGCTGTTCCGCGTGCAACGCATCGACGACGCCGCGTCCAGCTACCGGCGGGTGGTCGAGCGCGATCCGCTGCACGCCGAGGCGCACCTGCGGTTGGGGTCGGGCCTGCTGCCACCGGGACCGGCACCGATCGACGCGGAACTCCAAGCCGCGGTCGCCGCCATGACGCGAGGCGATCGCGAGCGCGCGATCGAGCACCTGCGGCAGGTGCTCGCCGCCACATCGGGCCACGCCGTCGCGCACCGGCTGCTCGGGGAAGTGCTCTTCGCGCGGCAGGCGGCGTCGTGCATGGCGGCCGGCGATCCGACGTTCGCGGCGCTGGTCGCCGCGATGCCGCCGACCGACGTGCGCGGCTTGCCGGTCGCCCAGTTCGTGCCGGGCTACGAACGTCTCTCGGCCGCGCGCCGAGCCGTCGTCGATCGCACGGCGGCGATGTTCGGCCGGCACCTCGGCAAGCTGGTCGCGATCGGCGGCCGCCATGACCTGCTGCTGGAGCTCGAACGCACGACCGATGCCGAGGAGCGCGGCAACCTGCGTGGGCGGCGCACCTTCGACGGTCGGGTCTGGGACGACGTGCGCGGCGTCGGCGGCGTGCACGCGGCGACTGGCATCGAGGCGCTCGACGACGCGGCGATGTTCGGCTTCGACACGCTCGCGCACGAGGTCGCGCACCAGGTCCACTTCTACGCGTTGTCGCGGGTGCAGCGCGCCCGCATCCGTTCGCTCTGGCAGCAGGCGGTCGCGGCCGGGCGGTGCCTGGACTATTACGCGGCCACCAACGACGCCGAGTACTTCGGGCAGGGCGTCGAGGCGTTCGCGAGCCTCGCGAAACGGCCTGGCGGCGAGACCACCCATGGCCACACGCGGTGGGAGCTGTGGCGGGTCGACCGCGAACTGCACGACTTCATCGCCGAGGTCGTCGACTACGACCCGCTCGCGGCGGGCGAACGGCGCACCAAGGTGCTGGTGGCAGCAATCGCTGCTGCGCTGCGCGTCGGGCGCACCGCCGACGCCGTAGTCGCTGCCGGCATGCTGGCCCCGGGCGACGACCGTGAGCGCTGGTTGGCCGAGGCGATGCGCGCCGACGCTGCCGCTCGCTGCCACTGATCGTCCGGTTTCGTGCCACCGATCGGCCGTTCGAGGCACGAGTGCATCGGCATGAAGGACCTCGGCATCGACGTGGCGAACGGCGGCTCTTGGCGTGGACCCCGGGAACGCATCCTGCAGCTGGGGGAGCCGCGGCTCAGCGACGCCGAGTGCCTGGCCCTGCTGCTGCGCACCGGAGTCCGCGGCGAGCCGGTCGAAGTGCTGGCGCAACGCCTGCTGCGGTGCTTCGGCGGACTGCGGCGCCTGGCGGTCGCGAGCGTGCACGAACTCGCCGGGCAGCCGGGCGTCGGTCCGGTGCGCGCCGCGTCGCTCGGGGCCGCGTTCGGGCTGGCGCGCCGCATCTCCGAGGCCGCGTTCCGGCCGGGGACCGCGGTGCGCGACGGCCGCGACGTCGCCCGGCTGGTGCGCGACTCGACGCGCGAGTCGCGAGCCGAGTGCTTCTTCGCGGTGCTGCTCGACGGACGGCACCGGCTGCTGTCGCTGCAACTCGTGGCGCTCGGCAGCGTCGACGCGGTCGCCGTGCATCCGCGGGAGGTGTTCACGCGCGCGATCCGCGACAGCGCGGCGGCGGTCATCGTCGCCCACAACCACCCGAGCGGCGACCCGTCGCCGAGCACGGAGGACCGGCTCGTCACGGCGCGGTTGCGCGAGGTCGGCGAGTTGGTCGGCATCCCGCTGCTCGACCATCTGGTGGTCGGCGTCGAGCGTTACTACAGCTTCACCGACGAGGCCTTCTTCCCGATCGGGTGAGCCGTTCGGCATGATCCCGGAAACCGGCCGGAAATCCGTGCCCGGCCGGTTTCCAGGTTCTCGGACGACGACCGATGCCACGCCCGACCCGCGAGCAGTTCGAGCGCCTGGTGCACGAGCACCACGCCGCCGTGCACCGCGCCGCCCGGCGCCTGCTGGCCGACGACGCGGCCGCCGCCGATGTTGCGCAGGAGGTGTTCCTGCGCGTGCTCGGCGGCAAGGAACGGCTCGACGCGGCGCGCAGCGAACGCGCGACGTTGTGCTGGCTGGCCACGCGCCTCGCAGCCAACGCGGTGCGTTCGGCTCGGCGTCGCGCCGTCCACGAGGAGCACGCCATGCACGACCCTGCCGCCGTCGATCGTCTTCAGGCAGCGGACCCCCGCAGCGCCGGCGAACGCCGGGATCTGCAGCAGTGCGTGCGGCGCTGCGTCGAGGACCTGCCGCCGGAGCTGCGCGCGCCGTTGTTGCTGCGTTACCAGGACGACCTGACGCTGGCCGCGATCGGCACGGCCCTGCGCCTGCCGACCTCGACCGTGCACGACCGCGTCGAACACGCGCTGCATCGCGTGCGCAAGGCGATGGCGGAACGCGGCCATGCGGTGGCGCCCGCGGCGATGGGCGGGCTGTTCGCGCACGCCGACGCGACGCCGCCGCCCGCGGGGCTCGAGTCGCGCCTGCTCGCGCTCGGCGCCAACGCTCCCGCTCTCGCCGTCGGCGTCGCGCGCCGCATCGCCGGATGGGCGATCGCCACGGGTGCGGTCGTGGGCGTGACCTTGCTGGCGTGGCAGCCGTGGCGCGACGGGTCGGTGGCCGTTCCGCCGGTGGGAGTCGCTCGCAGCGTCGCGTCGGCCGAAGCGCCCCAGGATCCGCCGGCGTCGGTCGCTGGCCGCGAAGCGGTCGTGGTGCCGGCCGCGGCACCCACGGCGCGGGACCCGTCCCAGGATCCGGCGGACCCCGTCGCGACGCTCACCGGCACGGTGCACGACGCCGACGCGTGGCCGGTGGTGGGCGCCAAGGTGCGCGTGGTCGCCGCCGGCGGCTACAAGGCGTTCGAACTCGCCGAACCGGCGACCACCGACGCCCGCGGCGCGTTCGTGGTGACGGCGCGGGCGGGTTGGCTGCGCCCGAGCGCCGTCCGCGTGGTCGTCAGCGAACACGGACGCGACCTGCTGACCAGCGGCGAGCTCGCGTTCCCGCCGCCCGCCGATGCGCGCCCGTTGCAGCTCGTGCTGCCTCCGGCCGTCGGCACCGCGACCTCGCAGTACGAACACGTCGTCGAGGTGCGCGACGAAGCGGGCATGCCGCTCGACGGCGTCGACGTACACCTCTACGCAGGGGTCGAACCCGCTCCGCGCCTCGGCATGGCGCAGCCGGAAGCGAGCGCTAGCAGTGGCGCCGATGGGCGCGCGCTGCTGCGTGGGCGCGGCATCGGTTCGAAGTGGTTGTTCGTCGACGGCAGGAACAGGCAGCGCACCTCGGAGCATCGGCGCATGCGCGTCGACAGCGGCATTCCCGGCGTGACGGCGGTCGTGCTCGCACCGGGTGCCGAACTGCGCGTCGTCGTGACGACCGTGTCCGGGCGTGCCCTCGAATGGGGCGCGCCGTGGCTCGAGGACGAGCGGACCGGGCTCGTGTTCGCGGGCGCCGCCGAACCCGATGGCAGCCACCGTTTCCGCGGGCTCGGGCCCGGCCCGTTCACGGTGCACGCGCGTGGCGATGGCGCCACGTCGCCGGCCGCGCGTTCGGGCGTCGTCCCCGGCGAACAACCCGTGGCGCTGCGGCTGAAGGAACACGACGACGAACGCGACATCGGCGACCACCTCGCCGAACTGCACGGCGAGCTCGTCGACGGCACGACCGGCGAGGTCGTCGCCTACGGGCCGTTCCAGGTCGAGGTCGAGCGGCTCGCGGCCGAGGGTTCGTCATGGCCGTTCGACGGCATCGCCCCTTCGTCGGTGGCGCAGCAGAAGGAGATGCCGGATGGCTCCTGGACGCGCTTCCACGAGACCGGCCTCGCCGCCGGGCGCTGGCTCGTCACGGCGCAGGTTCCCGGCTACGCACGCGCCGGGCTAGCGGTCGAACTGCGAGCCCACCAGATCCGGGCGGGCCTGCGCGTCGTGCTGCAGCGGCCGGCGGCGGTGCGCGGCGTCGTGCGCGGGAAGAACGGCGATCCGCTCGCGGGTGCCTTCGTGTTCGTGGTCGGCATCGGGCCGCTGCCGGATGCCCTGCTCGCCGCGTGGCAGCAGTGGCATCCGCCCGCCGGCGAGCCGCGCGCCGGCGAGCCGCCCTGGCCGGCGCTGTCACGGCGCAGCGACGAACTCGGCCGCTACGCCTTCGACGACCTGCCGCCCGGAGTGGCGTTCCGCCTCGCCGCCTTCCATGCCGAGCACGGGCTCGTGGTCGCGCCGTTGCCGATCCTGCGGGCGGGCGACAACCACGAACCCGGCCCGCTGCACCTCAGCGGTCGCTGACCGCGCGCACCGTCGCCAGGATCCAGCTGCCGTCGACGCGACGCGAGGCGAGCGCGACCATCGCGCCGTCGGTCAGCACGGCGGTCTGCTGCAACCGCGTGGTGCTGGTGCTCGGCAGCTGCACGGTCACCGGGGTGTCGATGCCGATCGTGGTCTTGAACTCGGCGATCGGTCGCTCGAGTTCCTGCACGGTGAAGTCGCACGCCAGCCCGATCGCGCCCTCGGGCAGGAACGTCGCGACGACCTCGCTGCGCACGCCGTCCCAGACGATGTCGATGATCGGATCCGCGATCATCCTGTCGCCGACGCGCGTCACCGCGAAGTCCTTCACGTACGACGTCTGGTTGACGACCGACATCATCGCCGGCTGCAGGGGGAACACCGAGATGCCGGGCGCGTGCAACTGCTCGGCCGACGCCTTCTCGAGGCTTCGTTCGAGTTCGCCGGCAGCCGGCTTGCCGAGCACGGCTTCGTAGGCGACCTGGTTGCCGCGCGTGGCGGCGGTGAGCCGTTCCTGCACGTGCTTCCGGAAGAGCTCGTCGGGCACCGTCCACAGCACGATGGTGACGTCGATCGGTTGCTCACGCCGCTTCGTCGCGAGGTCGAACAGGCGTTCGGCGCTCGCCGCCTGGCGCGGCGAGCCGAGCAGGGCGAGCCAACGGGTGCCGAGCTGGGTCAGAGCGTCGTCGTTCCCGAGCGGCGGTTCGAGGAAGCGCGCGATCACGTCGGCGACGCCGAGCGTCGGCTTTTCGTCCACGGCCTCGCGGCGGAAGCCGGGCATCGGCACCGCATTCGCCGGCGTTGCGGGCTTGTCGCTCTGCAGTCGTTGCAGGTCGAACAACTGCACGATGCGGTCGCTGCCGTCGGGTAGCGGCAGGCGCTGTGCGCCTACGGCCGCAGTCAGGAGGAGCGGGACGCCGTATCGGAGGAGGGGGTTCATCGTGGCAGGGTGCGGACGCGTTTGCTGGTGAGATGGCTGGTGCCGTACGCGACCAGGACTTCGCGCTCGGCGACGCCGACGGCCAGATGCGCACGCTGGGGGGCGACGGTGAGTTCGGCCGCGAGCAGACGCCCGGCCGGTGCGGCGGGATCCGACGTGGTCCACGGCACGAAGACGGCGAGTGCTGCGGCGGCCAACGTCGCGGCGATGGGCAGGACGCGTCGGCGACCGCTGCGGGCACGGGACGGGGCTGCGGTGGCGAGCGCGCGCACGTCGGCGCACAGCCGCGCCGTGCGGTCGAGCCAGTCCGGATTCGCGTCGAGCCACGCTACCAGTTCGTCGTCGGCGAACGGGTCGCGGCGCGCGTCGAGGGCGGCGTGCAGCCGCGCGAGGAACGTCGGTTCGTCCGGGATCATGGTTGCTCCGTTTGCAGGCGCAGGCGCGCGCGGTGCAGCAAGGACTTCACGGTGCCGAGCGGCAGCGCGTGCGCCGCGGCGAGGTCGCGCAGCGAGCGTCCGTCGCGGTGGAAACCGATCAGCAGCGCCTGCGCCAGCGGATCGAGGCGGCGCAGCCGGTGCTGGAGTTCGTCGCGCAGTTCGACGGCGCACGGCGCGGTGGGTGCTGCGGCGACCTCAGGATCGACCGCGGCGGCGGGCGCCCGTTGGCGCCGGCGGTGGTGGTCGCAGAAGCAGCGGAACGCCGCCTGCAGCAGCCACGCCTCGCCGTTCCGGCTCGCGTCGAACGTCGCGCGGTGGCGCCACACCTTGGCCAGCGTCTCCTGCACCAGATCGTCGGCATCGCTGGCCTGGCCGCACAGGCGCAGCAGGAAGGCGCGCACGGCCGGCGTCATCCGCTGCAGCATCGCTGCGAATGCCTGGTCTTCGGTGGGGGGCAGCACGATGGCCGGCATGCGGTGCGTGCTCTACCACGCCTCCCCCCGGGCAGGTTGCACCGCGGTGGGCTTTTTCAGCGGCGGGCGGCGACGGGATCGCCGGTGGCGAAGAAGCGGCCGCCCTTCTCGTGGTGGATCGTGCGTGGGCCGTCGGCCGGAAACCGCCAGCCGCCCCCCGACCACAACGCGTCGTCGGCCCAGGCGGCGACGCACTCGAGTACGAACAGGTCGTGCGCGGCTTCGAGGGCCGGTTCGGGCAACCGCCGGCACTCGAGCCATGCCGCACAACCGCGGACCAGCGGTGCCTGCACGAGGCTCGCCGGTTCGGTGGCGATCGCCAGCGCCGCGAACTTGTCGCCGTCGCGGCCGCTGCGCGAGCCGACCGCGTAGGTGAGGTCGACCTGCGCCGTGGTCGGCGCGTGCAGCACGCACTCGCCGGAAGCGAGCAACAGCTCGCGCGTCCAGGTGTCGGCCGCGACCACCGCCGCGAACTTCGGCGGGTCGAAGTCGAGTGGCATCACCCACGCCGCGGCCATCACGTTCGCGCGGCCGCCGTGCGCCGTCGTCACCAGCGTCGTCGGACCGTGGTTCAGCAGACGGTAGGCGTGGGGGAGCGCGACGGGGATGCGCATCGGTGGCGTGCGCTCACTTCGGCGCGGTGAACATGCCCGCCGGCAGGTCCTCGTCGACGGCGATCTCCTGGCGCCGTTCGCTCAACGCGGCGTCGGGCTTGCCGTCGAAACTGGCGACCACGGTGCTCGGCACGAGCACGCCGCCGTGTGTCTGCAGGTCGTCGAAGCGCAGCTCGAGGGCGCCAAACCACAGGCTGCCGCCGCGCGCGCGGCAGCGGGCCGTGCGCACCCGACCGTCGGTGTCGAGGCCGAGCGTCGTCGTGTAGCCGTCGCACCAGATCGCGACCTCCTCGACGTCGATGCCGAGCACCGTGCGCTTGCCGGCGGGTTGCACGAACGCGCCGCCGTCCAGGGCGGCACGCAGCGCCAGCAGCGGTTCGCGTGCGAGGTCGCGACGCATCTCGCGCTCGGCAGACGGCGCCATCGGCCGCCCGGTGCCCTGGGTGGCGAAGAACGAGCCGCCGGGCGCCACGGCGCGGGCGTAGCGCCAGACCTTGTCGCCCTGCAGGAAGTCCTGGTCGACGCGCGAGCTGTCGGGGAACTGCACGCTGGTGCGCACCAGTTCGGTGGTGTTCCCGTTCGCGGTGCTGCGCTGGAACTTCAGGGTGCGCAAGGCCTGCAGCCGCTTGGCACCACCGTGGGCCTCGGCGGCGCGACGCACTAGCGCCTTGCCGGCCTCGACGGCGTCCGCACTCGGAGTCGGTGCTGGTTCGTCCTGCGGCAGGAACGCCTCGGGCTTCTTCTTGAAGCCGTCGCGGCACTGGTCGCTGGCGAACACGTAGATGCGTTCGGCGTGCACGTGGAAACGACCGGTGTCGCCCGCACCGCTCAACGGGCCCATGCGGGCGCACGCGCCGCCGAACTGGACCTCGTAGCGCTCGGGACTCGCGGCGAACGCGGCGCGGTTCTCGTCGGTCGCGAACCGGTAGCGGAAGCCGCCGTGGTCGGCCGTCAACTCGGGCTTGCCCTCGAGCTCCTTGCCGCCGACCAGCGCGACCGGATCGAAGCCGCGCAGGGCGGCATCCTGCGCGGGTGCACTCACGACGAGCATCGGTACGCAGGCAACGGCGAGAAGTCGGCAGCGGATGAGGGCCATGGCGAGGCGCGATTGCAGACACGGCGCGCGTGGGCGTCAACGCCGCCCTGGTGGAACTTCGTGCCTTCTCTGTGGGCTTGCGCTATCCAGTGGCGCGCGTGCCGTATCCGCCGCCACCGCCCGACAAGGCCCTGCTCGCGCCGGCGGATCGGGACCCGACGGCACTGCGCGCCCGCCACTGGCTGCTGCTGCTCGCGATCACCACGCTGGCGGCCGTCGTGCGCACCATTGGCCTTGGCGACTACGGGATGTGGGTCGACGAAGCGCACACCTGGCGCGACGCGACGATGCCGCTGCACGGCCCCGAGGGCTTCCTCGCCACCGACCGCGTGCTCTACTCGCTGTCGTTCTTCCTGCTGCGCGGCCTGTTGGCGCTGGGCTGGATCGGCGAGACCGCTGCGGATCTGCGGCTGCCGTTCGTGATCGCCGGCGTTCTGACCGTACCGCTGGTGGCGTTGTGCGGTCGTCGTCTCGTCGGCGCGTCGGCCGCGGTGTTCGCCGCCCTGCTGCTGGCCGTGCATCCGTGGCATGTGTTCTGGAGCCAGAACGCGCGCGGCTACGTGTTCGTCGTGTTGGCGGCCGTCGTCGTCGCCGACCGGGCGCTGGCCTACGCGCAGCGCGAACGGCTGCGCGACCTGCTCGGCACGTGGCTCGCGATCGCGATCGGGACGGTGAGCCACGCGACCGGCGGACTGCTGGCGGTTGGCTTCGTGGCGTTCCTGGTGTTGCGCCGCGTTCGCCTCGGCCGCCGTGGTCTTGTCTGGGGCTTGGTCGGCATCGTGCTGGTCGGCTTCGTGCTGCCGTGGGCCGTCGAGAACTGGTCGCCGTTCCAGGCCTTCCTGCGCAGCAAGGACCGCGCGTCGCTGCTGCACTTCGTGCAGACCACCGGGTTCTGGTTCCGGCCGTTGCTGCTGGTCCTCGCGGTGGTCGGCCTGTGGCTGTTGCGCAGCGTCGGCGGCCGCGAGCGCGCGGTGCTGCTGGGCAGCCTGTCGTTGCTGCCGCTCGCCGTGCTGTTCGCGCTCGGCGCCAAGGTCGTGCTGACCACCGCGCGCTACGCGATCTGCGCGCTGCCGATCGTGGTCTGGCTCGCGGCGTTCGCGGCAATGCAGTTCGGCGAAGCGATCGGCCGCGCGATGCGGGCGCGGTCGTGGGCGCGCACGCTGCGCGTCGGCGTGGTGCCAGCACTGCTCGTGATCGAACTCTGCGTGCAGCTCGTCGACTACCACGGCCCCCAACACGGCCAGCGCGCCCGCTGGCCGGAGGCGGCGGCCTTCCTGCAGCAGCAGGCCGGCGGTCGGCCGATCCATGTCGGCACCACGAACCACCCGTCGATGCTGTGGTACCTGCGGCCGGGCCAGTGGCGGTTCGTCGTGCCGCCGGAATACCAATCGAACCAGATCGTGCCGCTGATGGACTGGACGGTCGGCCAGGGCGTCGACCACTTCAAGCAGAGCGCCCACGAGCCCGGAGCCAAGAACCACGTCGCCTGGCATCGCCAGCAAGCGAAGGCGGACGGCGCGCTGCTCGCATTCGTGGTGACCGGGCCCGAACTCGAAGAACAGGAACAGCGGCTCGCGGACGAGACGAAGTACCCCGGCGTCGACGGCGCGATCCGTGCCGCGATCGAAGCCGAGTGCCGCCTGGCCCTGCACCTGCCGTGCTGGGTCGGGCCGAAGGACGAGAGCATCTCGATCTACGTGCTGCGCGAACCATGAAGACGATCCTGCTGCTGGCGTGCGTTTCTATCCCGATGTGGTTCGGAGCTTGCCGGTCGGCGCCGCCCAGGCCCGCGGCCGACTGCGATGTCTGCGTCTACGGCGCGACGGCGGCCGGCGTCGTCGCGGCGGTCGCCGCCGCGCAGCGCGGGTTGTCGGTCGTCCTGATCGACTGCGACGGACTCGTCGGCGGGCTGACCACGTCGGGTCTCGGCGCGACCGACGTCGGCAACAAGGACGCGATCGGCGGGCTGTCGCGGCAGTTCTATCGGCGACTGCGCGCGCACTACGACCGACCCGAGGCGTGGACCTGGCAGCCCAGGGCCGCGTTCAAGAGTCGCGGCCACGAGCCGGGCGGCGATGCGGCGTGGACGTTCGAGCCGAGCGTGGCGAGCGCGACGCTCGCGGCGATGCTGGCGGAGGTCGGCGTGGTCCCGGTCGCGGCGCGGCTCGACCGCTCGGCCGATGGGGTCGAGAAGGACGGCGCCCGGATCCGCGCGCTGCGCACGGAGGACGGCGGTGTCGTGCGGGCGCGGCTGTTCGTCGACTGCACGTACGAGGGCGACCTGTTCGCCGCCGCCGGCTGTGCGTTCACCGTCGGCCGCGAGTCCAACGCGCAGTACGGCGAGACGTTGAACGGCGTGCAGACCAAGAACGCCGTGCACCACCAGTTCACGGCGCGCGTCGATCCGTACGTGGTTCCGGGCGACCCGGCGAGCGGGCTGCTGCCCGGCGTGCACGTCGGCGGCCCAGGCGTCGAGGGGGCAGGCGATGGGCGCGTGCAGGCCTACTGCTTCCGGCTCTGCACGACCGACGTGCCCGAGAACCGCGTGCCGTGGACGAAGCCCGCGGGCTACGACGCGCGCGACTACGAGCTGCTGCTGCGCCACTTCGAGGCCGGCAGCACGTTGGCGCCCTGGCACCCGGTCGGCATGCCGAACGGCAAGACCGACACGAACAACAACGGCGCGTTCTCGACCGACTGGATCGGCGCCAGCGACGAGTGGCCGACCGCCGACTACGAGACGCGCGCGCGCCTCGCCGCCGCGCATCGCCGCTACCAGGAGGGCCTGCTGTGGACGCTGGCCAACGACCCACGCGTACCGACGAAGGTGCGGGCCGAGTTCCAGCGCTACGGGTTGGCGAAGGACGAGTTCGTGGCGACCGGCCACTGGCCGCCGTTGCTCTACGTGCGCGAAGGACGGCGGCTCGTCGGCGAACTGGTGGTCACCGAACACCACTGCATGGGACGCGAGGTCGTCGCCGACCCGGTTGGCATGGGCGCCTACGCGATGGACAGCCACAACACGCAGCGTTACGTCGCCGCCGACGGCAGCGTGAAGAACGAGGGCGACGTCCAGGTGCGGGTGCCGGCTCCGTACGGCATCTCGTACCGGGCGCTGCTGCCGCAGCGTGCGCACGCCGAGAACCTGCTGGTGCCGGTGAGCGTCAGCAGCACGCACATCGCGTTCGGCTCGATCCGGATGGAGCCGGTGTTCATGGTGCTCGCCGAGTCGGCGGTGATCGCCGGCGCCTTGGCGCTCGAGCGGGGCGTGGCGCTGCACGACGTGCCGTACGCGGAACTGCGCGAGCGGCTGCTCGCGGCGGGCCAGGTGCTGGCGTGGCCGGTCGCGAAGTAGGGCGTCTTGTCCGCGGGTGCTGCGGCGAGCATCATCGCTGCATGCGCATGTTCCGCACGGCCGCCGCCGCCGCGTTCCTCCCGTTGGTCGTCGCCTGCCAGGAAGCGGGCGATGCACCCGACAAGACGCCGAGTGACTTCGTGCGGTTCGTCAAGGTCGACGACGGCGGACACCTCGACACCGCGATCACCACCTACGAGAAGGATGGTGTGACGCTGGTGCTGTTCGGCGCCGTGCACATCGCCGACGCGGCCTGCTACGCGACGCTGAACGACCGCTTCACGACCTGCGACGTGCTGCTCTACGAACTGGTGGCGCCGCCCGACCATCGCCCGGACAAGCACCGCGAGGAGGAGGGCTTCAACCCGATCTCGCTGCTGCAGAAGGGCATGAAGAACTCGATGGAGCTGAGCTTCCAGCTCGACGAGATCGACTACCAGGCGCAGAACTTCGTGCACGCCGACATGACGCCGCAGGAGTTCCAGCAGAGCATGGCCGAGCGCGGCGAAAGCCTGTTGTCGACGATGTTCGACATGATGGTCGCCGGCATGCGCCAGCAGGCCGAACAGGCCGCCGCCGCGGCCGCCGAGCCGCCGCCACCGTTCGACCTCGTCAAGGCGTTCCGCAGCGGCGAGGGCCGGCACACCCTGCGCATGACGTTCGCCGCGCAGCTCGAGCAGGCGGAAGTGCTGATGGCCGGCGGCAAGGCGAGCACGCTGCTCGAGGGGCGTAACGAGAAGTGCCTCGAGGTGCTGCAGCGGGAACTGCGCGCGGGCCGCAAGCGCATCGGCATCTACTACGGCGCCGCGCACTTCCCGCACATGGAGCGGCGGATCGTCGAGGACCTCGGCTTCCGCAAGATCGCGCACGAGTGGATCGTCGCGTGGGACTGCAAGAAGCGTCCGGACGTCAAGTACGACCGCGAGCTGATCAAGCTGAGGCGGCGCGCGCGGGAAGAACTGACGGCGCTCGCTGCGGCTGCCGGCAAGTGGCGCACCGGCGGCATGACCTCGCGCGAGGTTCCGAGCGTCGCCGAACTCGCCGCCACGAAGGCGGACGATGGCACGGCGGTCTACGCCGGGCCGACGACGGACCCGTGGGGCAAGGACTACCTGCTGCGCAAGCGGCCGACGGGCAGCCGATGGGAAGCGGTCAGCGTCGGCCAGGACGGCACGCTGGACACCGCCGATGACCTCGTCGTGGTCGAGCCGCGCCGCGGCGGCCTGCGCGATCGCTGAGCGAGCCGCTCACCACTGCGGCTGCTTGCCGAGTTCCTGCGGGCGGCCCTTGCCGTTCGCGACCTGCCAGGTGGTCCAGAACGCGAGCCGCGCCACCGCCTCCATGCCGACGTAGTCGAGGCGGTCGGCGGTGTCGGTGACCTGGTGGTAGTCGGGGTGCTCGCCGTCGCAGAAGAACACCACCGGCACGCCGTTCTTGGCGAAGTTGTAGTGGTCGCTGCGCTGGTAGTAGGTGTCGCCGCTCGTGAAGGTGATGCCGAAGTGCGAGGCCAGGCCGACGGCGTCGCGCACGATGGTCGAGTACTTCTCGTGCTGGTGGCTCGGCGTGATCTGCATCGCGAACTTGCCGCCGTCGGCCTTGCCGGCGCGGCCGATCATGTCGATGTTGACGTTGGCGACGATCTTGTCGAGCGGCCAGGTCGGGTGCGCGGCGTACCAGTCGCTGCCCCAGAGGCCGAGTTCTTCGCCGCTGACCGACAGGAACACGATCGATCGCTCGGGCCGCGGCCCGCCGGTCGCGAACGCTTCGGCGAGTTCGAGCAGCCCCGCGGTGCCGCTGGCGTTGTCGTCGGCGCCGTTGAACACGTCGCCGTCGAGGCGGCGGCCGACGTGGTCGTGGTGGGCCGAGATCACGACCGCTTCGCTCTTCTTGGTCGTGCCCTCGAGCACCGCGACGACGTTGGTCCCGACGGCCTTGTCGTCCTCCTTGACGACGATGTTCAGCTTGCCGGTGGCCTTGTCGTTCTTCGGTTGGCCGACCGCAGCGCCGTTGTCGTCGAGTTCGAGCCCGACGTGCGCGAGCAGGAGCCGGCTCTGCGCGCCCGACACCACGAACAGCGGCACGGCGACGCTGGCGCCGCGGCCGCCGCCGCCGCCGTTGCCGTAGCGCAGGCGCGCGTGGTCGGGCAGCAGGGCCCGGTAGTTGAGCGTGTTGCCGAGCGCGCTGTCGTCGCTGAGCAGGCAGACGATGCCGGCCGTGGCGCCCTGCTTGGCGAGCTGCTCGGCGATGTCGAGGTAGCGCTGCACCGCCTGCAAGTCGCCGCCCGCACCGCCCGGGCGGCCCGCGCCGTGCAACACCACGAACGGCAGCTTGCCCGCGAGTCCGGTCGGCACCGATCCGGGGGCGCCGTTGCCGCAGAACACGAACTTGCCGCCGAGCGCAGCCTTGGTCTCGCCGGCCGCGAGCACGGCGAAGTCGGCGGTGATCTTCGTGGTGCCGAACGACAACGCGGTCGTGGCATCGAGCCAGGTGCGTTGCAGTGGGTACTCCTGCAGGTAGCCCTTCTTGTCGCCGAGCGGGCGCAGGCCGAGCTTCTTCCACGCGTCGGCGACGTACTTCGCCGTCGCCTGTTGGCCCTTGCTCGTCGTGTGGCGACCGGCGCGAGCGTCGTCGGCGAGCCAGTAGGCGTGCGTGCGCAGCCCGTCGCGGTCGATGCGGGCGAGGTGCGGCGGTGCGCCGTCGGGCACGGCCGCTGCCGGGCCGAGATCGGGCAGCGGCGGTGCTGCGCCGGGACCAGGCGCCTGCGCCGTGGCGGCGGCTGCCGCCACGAGTGCCAACGCGGCGAGGCACCAGCGGCCGTTCATGCTTCCTTCTCGGGGCCGTGCAGGGCGACCGCCTGGCCAGACTTGCGCAGCTTCATGTTCAGGAACTCGACGAGGATCGCGAAGCCCATCGCGAAGTAGATGTAGCCCTTCGGGATGTGCATGCCCCACGCCTCACCGACCAGCGTGAAGCCGATCAGCAGCAGGAAGCTCAGCGCCAGCATCTTCACCGTGGGGTGGCGTTCGACGAACGCGCAGATCGGGTTGACGAACGCGATCATCACGCCGACCGAGATCAGCACCGCGATCACCATCACGGCGATGTGCTGCGCCATGCCGACGGCGGTGATCACCGAGTCGAGCGAGAACACCAGGTCGAGCACGGCGATCTGCACCAGCACCGAGCCGAACGTGCGGGCGCCCTTGCCGAGCACCTCGTTCTCGCCTTCGAGCTTGTGGTGGATCTCGGTGACGCTCTTCCACATCAGGAACAGGCCGCCGGCCAGCAGGATCAGATCGCGCAGCGACAGCGGCTTGCCGAACGGCGTGATCAGCGGCTCGGTGACGCCCATCAGCCAGCTCAGCGAGAACAGCAGAGCGACGCGCATCGCCATCGCCATGCCGAGGCCGATCCGCCGAGCCCCGTGCTGCTGCTCCTTCGGCAGCCGGCCGGTCAGGATCGAGATGAAGACGAGGTTGTCGATGCCGAGGACGATCTCGAGGAACGTCAGCGTGCCGAGCGCGACCCAGGCGTCGGGCAGGTAGATCCAGTCCATGGGCGGCGGACGGTAGCCGCGCCCGGGACGGTCGGCGAGCTACTTGCCGGCGGGCGGCGGTTCGGGCGCGCAGGCTGCGAGTGCTGCCGCGACCGCGACCTTCAGCGCGTCGCCGAGGTTGCACTCGAGTTCGTGATCGCCTCCGGGGGCCAACTCGAAGGGGCACTTGGTGGGGATGTCCCCAGCGGCGGCGCTCCGCAGTGCGCTCACGATGGCCTCGCGTGTGGCGGGTGTGTCGGCGGCGATCTCCGCCGCGCGTGCGTGCACCCGGCGCGCGGCGGCGAGGCGAACGGTCGTGTTCTTGTGGGTGAGCAGCTCGGCCAGTCCGTCGATGGCCGTGCCGGGCGGCACGAGCAGTTCGCCGTAGATCTCGGCGCGCAGCGGGCTCAGGTCCTCGCCGCCCGAGTACGACGACATCATCGGCGCGTGCCAGTTGTCGGTCGCCAACGAGGCGATCGCGAAGCGCAGCGTCTCGCGTTCGGACTGGCTCCGGCGCGGCGCCAGTTCGACCAGCAGACGAATGACGGCGTCGGGGACTTTCGCCCGTTCGTTCCGCACGCGCGCGAGCAAGGCTGGCCAGGCAAGCTGGGCGTCGGCGCGCAGCGTTGCCGTGAAGGCGGGGGTCTGGGGATCGTCGCCGTCGCGCAGCGCCTTGGCCGCAGCCTCGACGGCGGCGACGACCGCGGCGTTCGGTGGCGGCGGTGGTGGGGCGGGCAACCGCACGCCGGCGGCGCGCAGGCGCGTCACGATCCCGGTGGCGAGCTTGCCGACGGGGCCGCCGCGGGCGATCAGCGCTTCGACGCGGTGCACGAACGGCGCTGCCGCGTCGCCGGTCATGCCGAGCACCTTGAGCGCTTCGGCGGCCAGCGCTTCGTCGGGCCGCTCGGCGATCTCGACCAGTTCGGGCACGCCGTCGGCGGCGTCCGGCCCGAAGCGGGCGAGGTGCCGCAGTGCGTCGAGTCGCGTCACCCGATGCGGATGCACGGCGGCGCGGGTTGCCCAGGCGATCGCGGTGCGTGGATCGTCCGGGGCCAGGTGGATCATCGCGTCGCTGGCGCGCAACGCGAAGCGGTCGGTGAGCGGCACCACGAAGCCGTTGTGTCGCAGCGCGTCGCTTCCCTCCGGCGGCGTGCGGTCACGCAGCCGCTCGCCCAGCCGCGCCAGGGCGTCGCGGTGACCGGCGGTGGCCAGGACCTCGGCCGCCACCTCGCGGGCGAACACCCGGTTCGCGGTGAGCAGCCGCAACGCGGTCTCGGCGTCGAGTTGTCTTTGGACTTCGCCGCGGGTCGCGTGCCGGTAGTGCGCGCCCATGCGCCCTGCCTGGTCGTCGTTGTCGTCGCCATGGCCGTGGAACGATCGGTGGAAGGCCTCGTGCCACGGGCGTCCGTCGCCGAACGGCGCCAGGCTCGCTTGGGCGTCGAGCATTCTGGTGCTGAGCGCGCGGTCGTCCGGCTCCAGGTCGTCGAGGCTGCTGGCCAGCGGTGCGGCCACCGGACCGAGCAGGTCGACGACCCGAAAGGCGGCGAGCAACTTGGTCCGCTCCTGGCCGTCCTTGGGGTCCACGGCCTCGAACCAGCGCTGCAGCGGCGCCACGGCGCGTTCGCCGAGCGCTACCAGCGCCACCTCGGCGGCTTCGCCGTGCTCGGGGTTGCCGAGCCGCCCGATCAGCAGTTCCGGGGTCTGGGCAGCCGCGGTGGCGGCGAGCACGGAGGCCAACAGGGTGTGGCGCATGGCCATCATTCTAGGGACGGGGGGCGTCGCCCTCGCCTTCCTCGGGGTCCGCCGAAGCCAGCAGCCGCTGCAGTCGGGCCGGGTCCGCGAGCACGGTGATCGTCTTGGTGTGCGCGGGCACCACGGCTCCCGCCGGCAGCCCCTTCGGCTTGCGCACGTGCTTCTTCGGTGTGTAGACGACGTCGATGCGAGGCTCGCCGCGCGCCTTGCTGAAGTGCACGGCGAGCGTCGCCGCGTCGAGCAGCGTCTCGAGGCTCGCCGTCTTCTGCTTCGGCAGGCGCACGATCACGTGCGAGCCGGCGCGGCCGCCGCCGACGTGCAGCCACAGGTCGTTGCCGTTGGCGAGGCGCATGGTCAGGCGGTCGTTCTGTTCGTTGTTGCGACCGACCCAGATCGGGTAGCCCTCGGCGGAGACGAAGCGGCGGACGTTTTCGCCGCGCGTGACGGCGTCGCGGGGCCGGCTCGGGCCCCGCTTCGTCTCGCCGGACGACGGGGACTCGGGCGGGAACGGCAGTGCGGCGAGCCGTTCGTGCAGGTCGGCGGCGTCGCCGGTGAGGGTCGCGAGCTGTGCGGCGATCGCTTCGGCATCGCTCATGGCCAACTCGGCGCCGGCGAGTTCGTGCTGCGCGCGCAGCAGGCGGCCTTCGTTGACGGCGCGGCTGTCGTCGAGGCGGCGCGCCTTCTCGTAGAGCGCCTGCGCCTGGACGACGACCGGCCGGGCCGGGTCGAGCTGGATCACGATCTGCTCGTCGGGGCGTTCGGGATGCGGCACCGTCATCGACGGCGCGCCGCGTCGCACGCCGTGCTGGTAGGCGAGCATCAGGTCGGCGGTTTCGCGCAGCCCGGCGGCGCGGCCGACGTCGGCGAGCTGCCCGGCGATGCCGTCGACCTTGGCGCGCGCTCGTACGACCGCGCGGCGCGCGCGCAGCGACAGCCGTTCGCTGCGTTCGTGCGCCGCTGCCAGCAGGTCCACGCGCGTGAAGTGCGCGTCGATCGCGGCGAGCACCGGCGGCGCGAACCGGCCCGTCGGCGCCGATGGCCTCGCTGTGCCGTCGCGCGGCGGCGGCGTGTAGCGGTCGCCTTCGGCGAGGCGGCGCGTGGCCGTCTGCACCGGCCGCGAGGTGTGCAGCACACGACCGTCGGCGTCGGTGAGCGCCACGAGCCCGCGCGTGCCGAACAGTTCGGCGACGAGGCGCTGTTCGCCGCTCGGCGTCGCGAAGCGCAGCACGGCGATGCGTTCGCCGGCGATCGGCTCGGCGCCGACGAAGCGCGCGCCCGCCAACGGCAGGTGCGGAGCGGGCCGCAGCGCGCCCTTCGGCCAGCGCCGCGTGGTCAGGCACAGGCGCGCGGTCGGGCCGGTGACGACGACGTGCACGAACTGCTTGCCAGCGCCGGAGCCAGCGCTGGGCGCCAGCACGAGTACCAGGTCGTCGTCGGCGGGGGTGCGAACGGCGCGAACGACGTCGACGACTTCAGCACCCGCGAGCGACTGCAGCTCGGCGCACGCCGCGGCGAGCTCGGCGGCCGACAGGCCGCGCAGCGGCTGGCCCGTCGTCGCCATGCGCGCGCTACTTCTTCCGTTCCTCGACCGGGTCGTAGCACCAGTCGAGCGTGCTGCGTTCGTAGGCGACGACGCCCTCGGGGAAGAACAGCCCGATCTCGCGCACCGCCGCTTCCGGACCGTCGCTGCCGTGCACGAGGTTGTAGCTGCGGCTCATGCTGAAGTCGCCGCGCAGCGTGCCCGGCAGAGCTTCGCGGGCGTTGGTCTTGCCCATCAGGTTGCGGCAGATCGTGATCGCTTCGAGGCCCTCGAGGACCATCGCCACGACCGGCGAGCTGGTCATGAACTTGACGAGGCCCGGGTAGAAGGGGCGGTCCTTGTGCGCCTCGTAGTGCTTGGCGGCGAGCTGCGGCGTGATCTGCATCAGCTTCATCGCGCGGATCACGAGGCCCTTCTGTTCGAAGCGGCTGAGGAGCTGGCCGACGAGTCCCCGTTGGACGGCGTCGGGCTTGAGCAGGATGAGGGTGCGTTCCATGGCAGTTCGGTCGGGTAAAAGGGCGAGCATGATAGCCAGCCAGCCGGCGCGCCGCGCAGCGATTTTCGTGGCCGGGTCCACGCTGGCGCTGCTCGGGCTCGCGGCGTGCGCCGCCGAACGCGAGACGACGCTGAGCCGGGCGGCGCGGGCGCGCGAAGCGGGGGAGCTCCGGGTGGAACGCGAGCGGCTCGAACGCGACGCCGCCGTGCTGCGCGCGACCCACACGCAGGCGGTGCAGGAGTTGGCGACCACGCAGCGCCGTGCGGTCGAAGCCGGTGCGCAGTTGCGGACGACGCTTGCGGCGTTGCAGTTCGAACTCGACCGGCTGCACACGGCCGAACAGGATCTGGCGGCGGCGCGGCAGCGCGCGGTGCAGATCGAAACGGAGTTGGCGCCGCTGCGCGCGCTCGAGGCGACGCTGCGCGAACAGGAAGCGCTGCGCGCCGCGGCGGCGGCGAAGTCGACGGCGCTGCAGGCGGAACTCGGCGCACTCGAACAGCAGGTCGCGGCGAGCGAGGGCGAGCTACGACCTCGCGTGTTCGCCCTCGCCGAGCGGCTCGCGGCGCTGAAGCAGCTCGGGGCGTCGCTGACGGCGGCGGAGGCGGCGATCGCCGAAGCGGTCAAGCTGGCGTCGCCGCCAGCACCGCCACCAGCGCCAGCGCCCCCGGCCGACGGCCCGAAGAAGTGACCGATGCCCGCGTCGGTCGCGGGTCTGGTCAGGGCACGCGCACCGTGGTCTCCACCGCGGTGGCCGGCAGCGGCCAGGGTGAGGGGAGGGACAGGTTCACGACGACCGCCTGGAAGTGCACCAGCGGCAGGGTCGCGATGGTCGGGAAGTCCCAGCGCACCGCGCCGGCCGCGGTCGTGAACTGCTTCGCATCCGCGATCAGCAGGCTCTGGAACTGGTTGCCGATGTCGAGGCTGACCATGTCCGGCACGACCGTCGGCAGCAGGTCCGTGCTGAGCGTCAGCACCGCCCAGGACTGGTCGGGATGGGGCCCGCGACTGACGATCGCGGCGAACGGATAGCCGGTTGGCACCGTGTCGGCGGCTTTGACGGCGAATTGCGTCGCCTGCGACAGGTGGGCGAGTTGCTGCACGCTGAATCCCGACGCCGAGAAGGCGCGCACGAGGTAGAAGCCGGGCAGCTTGCCTTGCGGCGGGTGGACCCGCAGCCGCGTCGACGATTCCCGCACGAACCACCCCTGGTGCCAGCTGCTCGGCGACTGGCTCGTGATGAGCGCGCCATCGAACTCGACGCCGGTGACCTGGTCGATGTAGAGGCCGTCGTAGACCAGCGGCGTGTCGGACACGTTCGGCACCGAGGCGACGACGGCACCCGTCAGCGCTGGAGTGCGCGCGAACGCCGGCAGGCCGTAACTCGGGAACAGGTCGTGGTCGGGCCACGTGGTGACCGCGTCGGCCTTATCGAGCAGCGTGACTGCGCTCGGCGCGGCTTCGGCGTTGGCCAGCATCACGACGCACAGGCCGTCGGTGGTGAAGAAGCAACGCGCACCGAATCCCTCGGCGCGGCCGTCGTGGTGGTACTGGTAGCGCCCGTTGCCGAGACTCCGCCACTGCCAGCTGCCGTCGGTCCAGTTCTTCGGGGCACCGCTGCCTACTTCCGAAAACGTGCTGCGTACCAGCGCCGCCGTTCGCGCGGCTGGCAGCAGGCTCGGGCTGTCGTTGCCGGTGCAGAATGCGCCGGAGACCACGCGGGCCAGCGTGACCGCGGAGCACACGGCACCGCCGGCCGAATCCCAGTAGTCCCGGGCGTACTGGCCGACCAGCAAGCGCTGGTCGTAGTGCACGGTACTCGGTTGCAGGTAGAGCGCTGAAGGGTGGTACGGCGCCTCGCCGGGCGCGAAGTCCTCAGGGCGCGCCTTCTGCTGCCACAACGCCGTCGTGTTTACCGGCGCGAACAGGCGATCGCGCAGGGCGGTCATGTAGGCCTGGCCCGTTGCCTGCTCGACGACCTGGCCCAGCGCGGTGTTGCCCGTGTTCGCGTAGTTCCACAGGTCGAGCGTCCCGAACGGCAACGAGCACGCGTAACTGACGATGTACCGCTCGTCGACCGGCATGACGACCAGGGGCGGATTGGCATGGGCCAGGGCGTCGAACGGACCGACATCGGGTGTGATGCCCGACGTGTGGCGCAGCAGCCGCAGCACCGTCGCGTTCTGGGCGCCGGATGCATACGGACTGATGCCGAGGTAGCTGGTGATGCTGGTGTTGAGACCGAAGCCGCCTTGGCCGCGCGAGATCAGGTCGTGGATGACGGTGCCGCACAGAGGCTTGCTGATGCTGCCGATGCGGAACGGCGTCGTCGGCTGCGTCACGAACTGCCCAGGCTCGGCCAGGGTGTAGCCGCGGGCGTAGATCAGGCGCCCGTTCCTGGCCACCGCGATCGACACGTTGCGCGCCCCGTGCGCCTGCATGTAGTCATCCGCGTAGTCGTCGAAGCCGTCCATCTCGGGCACGTCCAGACCAGTCAGCGTCAGCGGCCTGGTGTGGGGCGTCAGCCGTTGCTGGAAGATGCCGCCGAAGCGGGCGGCGCTGCCGTAGCCGCTGGCGGCGATGCAGGTGAGGATCAGGCCCTGGCCACTGAACGTCACCTTGTCGGCGTCGAACTGCGCCGAGGTGCGGCCGACGACCACCGACCAGTTGCCGACGCGATCGTCGCGCCAGACGTGCGTGTAGCGTTGGCTGTCGGACGTGGCGATCCAGGTCGGCCGGCCGTGGCCGAGCGCGTACTCACCGAACGCATGGTTGAACTGCGTGCTGTCGTCGTCGGCCTCGGCACCCCAGGCGGTTTCACTGTCGTCGGGTTCGAACACCGTCACGAAGTAGTCCGTTCCGTACCGGTTGTATGGGGCGCAACAGACGAGGCGCCGACCACTGGTCCGTTCCGACGCGATCTTGCCGTCGAAGAACGAGGCGGTCTGGTTCTGGTTGTGCACGGCGGCGACGCCGTCGTTGACCCACACTGCGGCGAACACAGCATCGTTGCCGACGCCGCTGGCGGCGACGAGCTTGGCGCGGTAGCCCTGGTTCGCCCAGGTCGTCGCCTGCGTCGCATACTGCGAGTGGCTCATGCCGTGCGCGGTCACCCAGAAGGGTGACGGACCCTGCTGCCAGACCGCCGAGTAGCGGGCGTTCGCAGCGCCACCGGACACCGCGAGCGAGATCGGGCGGTAGCCCTGCCCCGACAGCAGGCTGATCTGCAGCTGGTGCGTCGTCGCCGTGACGCCGTGGTAGCTGCTCATCTGGAAGCCGATCTGTGCCGGCAAGACCGTGGCGCCGGTCAGCAACACCAACAGGGCCAACAAGGAGCGCACGCCGGAGACGGTCGACTGGGTTGCCATGGGGGGGGGCGTGGCTGCGCAACCGCACCTGCCACTCCCGGGGGAATCGGCAGGGCGAGGCCAGCGTGACCGCGAGCCTCGAGAATCGCCCGCGGTGCCCGGCGCCCGACCGGGGCCGCGCGCCAGCGGCCTGGCGGCGCCGCCAGGCGTCCTTGGGCGTCCGACGCGTCGGGTCCTGCCCGCAGGGCCGCCGCCGCGCGCAGATCGTGGGCGGCTGCCGCGACCGCTACGGCCACTCGTGGTGGAACATCTCGCCCGCCGGCCGGTCGACGCGTTCGAACGTGTGCGCGCCGAACAGGTCGCGCTGCGCCTGGGTCAGATTCTGCGGCAGCGAAGCGCGGCGGAAGCTGTCGAAGTAGCTGAGGCTGGCGCCCATCGCCAACGTCGGCACGCCGCGCTCGGCCGCCAGCGCAACGACCTTGCGCCAGTTCGCCTGGTGCTTCACGAGGAAGCCGCCGAGCTCCGGATCGAGCAGCAGGTTGCCGAGCTGCTTCTGCTTGCCGTACGCCTGCTGGATGCTGCGCAGGAACCGGGCCCGGATGATGCAGCCGCCCTTCCAGATGCGCGCGATCTCGCCGAGGTCGAGACCCCACTTCTTGTCGGCGTCGGCGGTCGCCAGCAGATCGAGCCCCTGCGCGTACGAGCAGATCTTGCTGCAGTAGAGGGCGTCGCGCACCGCCTCGAGCAGGGCCGGCATCGGCGCGCTGGCGGCCGGGCCCGGCAACTGCTTGCTGGCCGCGACGCGCTGGTCCTTCATCGCCGACAGGCAACGTGCTTCGACGGCGGCGTGCATCGTCGGCGCCGGGATGCCGTAGCGCAGCGCCATCTCGCTGGTCCACTTGCCGGTGCCCTTCTGCCCGGCGCGGTCGACGATCACGTCGACCATCGGCTTCTTCGTCGCCGGGTCGGTCGCGCGCAGGATGCGCGCGGTGATCTCGATCAGGAAGCTCTCGAGGAACGTCTTGTTCCAGGCGGCGAACGCGTCGGCCATCTGCGTCGCGTTCATGCCGAGCACGTGCTGCATCAGGTCGTAGCACTCGGCGATCAGCTGCATGTCGCCGTACTCGATGCCGTTGTGCACCATCTTCACGAAGTGGCCCGCGCTGCCGGTGCCGACGTGCGTGACGCACGGGCCGTCGTCGACCTGGGCGGCGATCTTCTTGAGGATCGGGGCGAGTTCGTCGTAGGCGCTGCGTTCGCCGCCCGGCATCAGGCTCGGGCCGTTGAGCGCGCCTTCCTCGCCGCCGGACACGCCCATGCCGACGAAGCGGAAGCCCTTGGCGGACAACTCGCGGCTGCGGCGTTCGGTGTCGTCGGGGTGGCTGTTGCCGGTGTCGACCAGCATGTCGCCGGGCTGCAGCACCGGCAGGAACGACGCGATCGTGTCGTCGACCGGCTGCCCGGCCTTGACCAGCAGGATCAGCTTGCGCGGCCGCACCAGCGACGCGGCGACCTCCTGCGGCGTCTTCGCTCCGACCATCTTCTGGCCGGCGCCGAGTCGCGCGAGCGTGGCGGCGGTCTTGTCGTGCGAGCGGTTGTAGACGGTGACCGGGAAGCCGTTGCGGGCGATGTTGAGGGCCAGGTTCTGGCCCATCGTGGCGAGACCGACGACGGCGATCTGGGACGTGGCGTTCATGCGGGACGGGCCCGCACTCTACTTGGCGCCCCGCCTTCCCCGACAGCTTTGTGCGGCGTGGCCGCCGCCGGCCGCATCACTTGCCGGTCGTGGGCGCAGGAACCGGCGGCGTGCGGTTGTCGAGCCACTGCGACCAGGCGCGCGGATCCTCGCCGGGATCCTGCTGCACCAGCCGTTGGATCGCGGCGCGGTAGGCGCGAACGATCGTGCGGATCTCGATCACGCCCGCGACCGTGACGTCGAGCACGGTGCCGCTCTGCAGCACGTCGACCTTCGGGTCGGCGATCATCGCCGCCTGCGCGACCTCGACGTCGAAGTCGCGGATGTAGGAGGTCTGCTGCAGGAACGCGATGTGTCCACGCACGCCTTCGCCGCCGCCACCGGCGAGTCCGGCACCCGCGTGCGGGCCGGCGAGCACCAGGTACTTCACTGCCTCGGCGTGGCCGAGTTCGGCGAAGGCCTCGGCGGTGCGCACGCGGACCTTGGCGTTCGGGTGCGACAGGCCCGACGCCATGTACTGCACGTCCTCGGCGTCGACCGTCGGCCGGCTGATCGCGGCGGCCGCCGTGCGCACCGCGGCGCTGCCGTCGAGAACCGTCGTGCGCAGCACGAAGCGGTCGTTGCCGGCGAGCTGGCGGCGCTGCAGCGCCTGCAGCGCGGCGATGCGTTGGCGGGGGTTGCCGTTGCGGCGTGCCTCGTTGCGCAGATCGGGATCGGCACCGCCTTCGCGCACCAGCAGCTCCTCGATCGCTGCCGCGCGGCCAGCACCCGTGCTCGCGTGCAGGCCGTCGAGCAGTTGGTGCACGCGCACCTTCGTCGTCGCCGTGCGGAAGCGCCGCGGCAGCACTTCGGGTTCGAGGCGAGCCAGGAACTCGGCGCAGCGTCGCTGCAGGCCCTGGTTCTGCGGTTCGCTGCCGAGGCGCTGCACGGCGCGATCGAGATGCCGCCACATCTCGGGCTCGAGCCACGCGGCGTGCGCTGCCGTCGCCAGCTGCAGTTGCGCGAAGGCGCTGTCGTCGGCGGCGCGCGCCATGCCGGCCAGACGCTGCCGCAGGGCGTCGTCCTCGATGCGCTCCGCGACGTCCTGTTCGGCGACCATGATCACGCCGTCGCGCGTGGTGATCTCGAGGCGGCCTTCCTTCTTCACCACCTTGCCGACCAGCACCCGACCGTCGTGCAGGCGCACCTCGTCGGCGCGAGCGGGGGCGGCGGACAGCAGGGCGCAGAGCAGCAGGGCGGTCGGGACGAGCGGCGATGGCGTGGCGATCATGGCGGTGGGTTTTCGGCGATCGGCGGGGCGAAGGGCGGGCCCGGCCTCGGTAGGATCCGCGCCGCAAGCATGAACCGTACCGCAATCGTCACGGTGCTGCTCGGCAGCGTCCTGTTCGACAGCCTGCCCGGCCAGGCGCCCGCCGGCGATGCCAAGGCGGCCAAAGCCGATTCGATCGGCGACCTTGTGGTCGCGATGCGGGCCGCCGAGGCGAAGTTGCGCAGCGTGACGATGACGATGTCGACGCGCGGCCGGCTGCCCGGCGGCGAGGAAGTGACGACGCGCGGCAGCCTGCGTGTCCTGCGGGGAGAACAGCCGGCCACGCACACTCGGTTCGAGTACTCGTTCGGCAGCGGCGTCCGCGGGCGTTCGGAGATGGTGCAGTCGGCGGCTGGGATCCTGCTTCTCGAGGACGATCCGGCGTTCGGCGAAGTGTTCGTGCAGATCGACAGCAAGACCGTGGCCGACCTGGAGTGGGCCGGCGAGGTGCTGCACCGCGACGATCTGCCTGGCATGGCGCCGCAGGGCTCTGGAACCGCGTCCGACCGTCGCGCCGCCTCCCCGCTCGGCAGCTCGGTGCTGGCGGCGATGCACCGGCAGTTCGAACTGGTCGAGGAAGCGCGGACGGATCGCGGCGGGCAAGCGGGGCGGTGGTTCCAGGGCAAGCGGCGGGCCGGCCTCGACGCGCAGGACTCCGAGCTGCCGCTGGCCGACCGGGTGACGCTGTTCGTCCGCACCGCCGACCTGGCGTTGCTCGAACTCGAGCAGTTCGTCGGCGATGCCGTGCTGCAGCGGCTGGTCGTCGACGAGCTCGTGGTCGATCCGCCGCTCGACGCCAAGACGTTCACGATCGACGCCGGCAAGCAACGGCCGCGACCGGTGCAGCAGGTGCCCGCGCTGTTCGAGTCGATCGAGCAGGCGATCCTGCGCGCCGAGGTCAAGAGCCCCGGCGGCGAGCTGCGGCCGAGCAAGCGCTGACGCGCCGCCCGCCGGTCAGCCGCGGTCTTCTTCGGCCGGCGGCGTCTCGAGCAGCTCGAGGCCCTTGTAGCGCGACTTCGCGTAGTCGATCTCGAAGTCGGAGTGGAACAGCGCGACGAAGCGTCCGGCTTCGTCCTTGACCACCATCGGCAGGATCTCGAGCAGCTCGTCGGTGACGTTGGCGATCCAGCGCGCTCGCGTCCACTGCTTGCGATCGAGGCGCAGTTCGACGCCGTACTCGTTCTCGAGCCGCCACTGGAACACCTCGAGCTGCAGTTCGCCGACGGCGCCGAGGATCGGCTCGCGCGCGCCGAAGCGCGGCCAGAACACCTGCACGACGCCTTCTTCGCCGAGCTGCTCGAGGCCCTTGCCGAAGCCCTTGGCCATCGACGGCTCGCGCGGCGCGACCTGGGCGAAGATCTCCGGCGGGAACCGCGGGAAGTTGCGGACCTCGAACGTCGGCCCGGAGCTCAGCACGTCGCCGACGCGGAACATGCCCGGGTTGATGAGGCCGATGACGTCGCCGGGGAACGCTTCCTCGATCGAGATGCGTTCCTGGCCGAAGAAGCGGTGCGGATGCGACAGCCGCACTTCGCGCGACAGGCGCAGGTGCTTGGCCGACATGCCGCGCACGAAGTGGCCGGACGTCACCCGCAGGAACGCGATGCGGTCGCGGTGCATCTTGTCCATGTTCGCGGCGACCTTGTAGACGAAGCCGCTGAAGAACGGCGCGTCGGGCGGCACCGCACCTTCGAGCGTCGGCAGCGGGCCGGGCGGCGGCGCGATCTCGAGGAAGCGCTGCAGGATGTTCTCGACGCCGAAGTTGACCAGCGCGCTGCAGAAGAACATCGGCGAGATCTTCTGGGCCTGGAACGCCTCCATCGTGAACGGCTGCACGCAGGTCTCGACCATCGCCAGGTCGTCGAGCAACTGGCGGTGCTGCTTGCTGCCGAGTTCCTCGGCGAGCGCGGGGTCGTCGGGGCCGGTGGTCTGCACCAGCGCCTTCGTCGCGTTGTGGGCGGTGCGCTCGAACAGGAACACCTGCTTGTCGCGCAGCGAGTAGACGCCGCGGAAACCGTCGCCGGAACCGATCGGCCAGGTCGCCGGCACGATCGTGATGCCGAGCACCTTCTCGACCTCGTCCATCAGGTCGAGCGGGGCACGCGCCGGGCGGTCCATCTTGTTGACGACGGTGACGATCGGGATGCCGCGGTCGCGGCAGACCTTGAACAGCTTGATCGTCTGCGGCTCGACGCCCTTGGCGCCGTCGATCAGCATCAGTGCCGCGTCGGCCGCGACCAGCGTGCGGAACGTGTCCTCGCTGAAGTCCTGGTGGCCCGGCGTGTCGAGCAGGTTGATGCAGTGCCCCTGGTACTCGAACTGCAGGGCGCTGCTGGTGATCGAGATGCCGCGCTTCTTCTCGAGCTCCATCCAGTCCGAGGTCGCCGAGGCGCCGCCGCGACGCGCCTTCACCGAGCCGGCCTCGCGGATCGCGCCGCCGTAGAGCAGCAGCTTCTCGGTCAGCGTGGTCTTGCCGGCGTCGGGATGCGAGATGATCGCGAAGGTGCGTCGGCGTCGGATCTCGTGCGCGAGGTCGGCCATTCGGGGGCGAGGAGGATAGCGATCGCCGCACGGCGGTGCACGGCTCGTGCTGCGCGCGGTAGCGTGCGTGCGTGGCCCGATCCCCGCGCGACGACGCAGCACCCGTCCGCCTCGTCGTGGTCGGCTGGTGGTTCCACGACCGGGCGCCGGACCAATGGCCGTTGCCGCAACGGCTCGTCGGCGGCCTGCGCCGTCGCGAACGCGACGCGGTGCTGCGCCACCTGCGCGCAGGACGGCGCGTGGCGAGCTGGCTGCAGCCGTCGTACTGCCGCTTCGCGTGCGGCGAACGCTCGATGGGGCGGGCCGACGTCAGCGACGGCACGTTCGTGTGGCCGTCCGGGCTCGCGCACTACGTCGAACGGCACCACGTGCGGCTGCCGCCGTGGTTCGTCGCGCAGGCGCTCGAACGGCGAACGGTCGCGCCCGGCGTGATGCCGGTGGTCGGTGCTGGCAGTTACGACGTGCGGCCGTGGTTGCAGTGGGCGCGCAGCGAGCGGGCCTGCCTCGACTTCACCGGCTGGGCGCGGCCGACGCTACGCGATCACGAGCGCATCGCGTCGGTGTTGCCGCGCCGCACGCAAGGCCTGCCCGTGCTCTGGCGCGCGGCGACGCGCGAGGTCGTGCTGGTGCTGCGCGGCGGCTCGTTGGCGGTGCACTCGCTGCAGACCGGTGGGGGCGAGCCGCGCCGACTCGATGGCTGGCACGCGTGGCCGGGGATCGCGTCGCCGCGTCGCCGCGCCGCGAAGTCCTAGAGCTTGTCGGGGTCCTGACCGCGCAGCACCGAGTTGCCGTCGAACGTCTCGCGCAGGTTCGCGCGCGCCGGCTTGGCGAGCATCGCCTCGGTGAGCCGCCCGCTCTGCGCGAAGAACGCGATCGGGTTCTTCCAGACCAGCTGCTCGATCTTGCTGCGCGGCACGCCGGCCTGTTCGAGCTTGACCGCAGTGCGCGGCACCATCATCGGATCCGACACGCCCCAGTCGGCGGCGCTGTTCACGACCATGCGTTCGACGCCGTACTCGAGCACGATCGCGACCATGCGCGCAGGGTCCATCTTCGTGTTCGGGTAGATCGAGAACCCCGACCAGCAGCCGAGGTCGCGCGTGATCTTGATCGTCTCCTCGTTGCCGTGGTCGAGCAGCACGCGCTCCATCGGCAGGCCGCTCGCCTTGACGATCGCGATGCAGCGCTCGAAGCCCTTCTTCTTGTCGCGGTGCGGCGTGTGCACGAGCACCGGCAGCCCGAGCTGCTTCGCGAGCTCGATCTGCGCGGCCATGAACGTCTCCTCCTTCGGAGTCTGGTCGTCGAGTCCGATCTCGCCGATGCCGACGACGCCATCCTTGCTGCAGTAGCGCGGCAGCACCGACAGCACGTCCTTGTTGACGCGGTCGTCGTTCGCCTCGCGCGGGTTGAGCCCCATCGTGCAGAAGTGCCAGATGCCGAACTGCTGCGCGCGGTGCCGTTCCCAGCCGATCAGCGTGTCGAAGTAGTCGACGAACGACCCGAGTTGCGTGCGCGGCTGGCCCAGCCAGAACGCCGGTTCGAGCACGGCGCGCACTCCCGCGAGGCTCATGCGCTCGTAGTCGTCGGTGACGCGGCTGTACATGTGGATGTGCGGTTCGAAGATCAGCATCGGAGTCGTCGGTCGGTGCGTTGGGGCGGTCAGCGGCGGGCGGAGAGCTGCTGCAGCAGCGCGCGGATCGCGGGGCGACTCTCGCGCGGCAGGCGTTCGGCGGCGAGGGCGGCGAACTCGGTCCGGCCGGCGGCGAGCAGCCCCTCGGCGGCGGCGAGGCGCACGCCGTCGTCGCCGTGTTCGATGCCGCCGAGCAGTCGTGCCAGGCTGCCCGGGCACGGGGCGCGGCCGATCAGGCGCCAGGTGTCGCGCCAGACGGGTCGGCCGGCGGCTTCGCGTTCGGTCGCGAGATCCTGCAGCATGCGCGACAACTCGGCGTTCGCGGTGCGCTCGGCGTGGAACAACCGGGCGAGCGGGACGTCCAGGAACGCGACCTTGAGCAGCAGCCGATTCGCTGCAGCCTGATCGAAGCCGAAGCGTCCGGCGGTGCGCGCGAACAGGTCGCCGTCGCCGACGGCGGCCTCGAGATGCGAGACCACGTTGGTGCGCTGCACTTCGCCGAACAGTTGCACGGTCAGCGGGCCGACCGGCAGGAAGTGCAGACTGCGCAGCAGCATCACGCGTTCGTCGAGGTCGCCGTGCGACCACAGGTCGAGGCACTCGGCGTCGGTGGCGGCGGTCGCGCGCAGCACCACGGCAGCGGCGACGTCGCAGGTGCGGAAGCCCGCGAGGTCGACGTCGGCGCCGTCGATGTGCACGCGGGTGGTGCCGCAGCGCTCGCGGCCGACGCGACGCGGCAGGCTCGGGAACGCCACCGGCAGCGTGCGGCGGTCGGTGCCGACTTCTGCGATCGCTTGGTCGGCGATGGCAAGCGACGCCGGGTCGAGCAGGGAACGGAGGTCGGTCGTCGCCATCGCGGGCGAGGCAGGATACCGGCGCGCGGGGTCGCCGTCACCGCAGCGATGCGGCGCGCTTGCGAGCCGCGCAGCGCTCGCTAGCGTGCCGTGACTCCATGGACTTCCCCGCCTGGGACCCGGTGCTGCTCGACATCCCGGGCCTGCCGATCGACATCCGCTGGTACGGGATGATGTACGTGGTCGGCTTCGTGATCGCGCAGTTCCTGCTGGTGCGCCTCGCGCGCGCCGGGTTCCTGCCGATCAAGCCCGAGGCGGCCGCCGACGTCATCTTCTACTGCGTGTTCGGCGTGATGCTGGGGGGACGGCTCGGCTACGCGCTGTTCTACGACCCGGCACTGCGTCACCCGCTGCAGTTCCTTCAGGTCTGGAAGGGCGGGCTGGCCTTCCATGGCGGGCTGATGGGGGTCGCCGTCGCGTTGTGGCTGTTCTGCCGCAAGCACAAGATCGGGTGGGGGCGCCTCGCCGACTCGGTGTCGCTGGCGGTGACGCCGGGCATCTTCGCGGTGCGGTTCGCGAACTTCATCAACGGCGAGCTGTACGGCCGGCCGACCGACAAGGGCACGTTCGGCGCGATGCAGTTCCCGACCGACGAGGCCGCGATGGCGCAGCTCGGGCTGGGCCACTCCTGGACCATGCGCGACCGCGAACTCTGCATCCAGGTCGCGTTCCGCAGGCGCACGTTCGCCGAAGTGCGGCCCTGGCTCAGCGATGTCGACCAGTACGGGCGCCAGATCGACTGGGCCGCCGTCGAACCGCGCCTCGACTGGGCGAAGGTCAGCGCGGCGACGCGCGCCGACGGCACCCCGGTGGTGCCTTACCGCCATCCGTCGCAGATCTACGAGGGTGTCGGCGAAGGTCTGGTGCTCGGCCTCGTGCTGCTCGCGGCCTACCGCCTCACGCGCCTTTCGCCGTGGCGGCCCGGCACCTACGCGGTGGTCTTCCTGCTCGGCTACGCGACGATCCGCTGGTCGCTCGAGCTGGTGCGTCAGCCCGACGAGCAACTCGGCGCGGACGTCCTGCTCGGCATGACCATGGGGCAGACGCTGAGCGTCGGGCTGTTGGTGTTCGCCGGCGCGATCCTGCTGGCGCGGCGATGGCGCCGCCCGAACGGCGGTTGAGTGGCTGGAGCGATCGGGGCGCGTGACCGGAGGGCCGGGCGGGAATAATCTGTGCGGCCCGCCGGTCGAGACACTCGCCGCCGGCCCTGGCTGCCCTCGATGACCATTCCGCTGCGCCCGCCGTCCGTGCTCCTGCTCCTGCTGCTGGCCGGCGGGTGCGACAACATCGGGCGCGTGTTCGACCGCGACGTCGACCCCGGCGAGCCGCCGCCCACCGCCGTCACCTCGCCGATCCAGGTCGTGCCGATCGGCGGCGACGTGCGCAGCGGCCGTCCGAAGGTGCGCGCCGCCTACCCGCGCGACGGTGGCTGGCCGGCGGCGGTGCCGATCGTGGTCGAGTTCAGCGAGAGCGTCAACGAGCGCTCGATCCTGCCGACGACTGCGGCCGGCACCGACGGCAAGGTCATCCTGCGCGTGAAGGGGACCACCACGGCGTTGCCTTGCCAGTACGACTTCCTCGCCGAAGGCCGCCTGCTCGTGATGCGGCCGCTGAGTGCGCTCTCCAACGCGCAGACGCCGACCTACGAGGTGGTGCTGCTGCCCGATGCCCGCGACTGCGATGGCCTGCGGTTCTCGGTGCCCGACGCGGGAGAAGTGCTGACGTCGTTCCAGGTCAACCAGGACGCGTCGTTCACCGACGGCCGGATCCTCGCGTTGTGGCCGCGCGACAACCAGAAGGACCTCGCTCGCGAGAACGCGGTGGTGGTCGTGTTCGACCGGCCGGCGACCATCGGCACGATCGTCGCGGCGAACCTGCAGGTGCAACCCGAAGGCGGTGTGCCGCTGTCCGGCGCGTTGACGACGCCGTTGTCGACGGTCGGCGTCGCCGACGGGCGCGTCGCGACGTTTCGGCCGGGCATGCTGCTCGCCGGCGGCGTGCGCCACGAGCTCGTCGTCACCGCGGACATCAAGTTTGGTCAGGACGGCGAACTCGACTTCCGCGGCCGCACGCCGTTTGCGCGGTTCACGACGGTCGCGCCGCCGCCTCCGACCAAGGTCCAGCTCGGCAACGCGGCAGCCGGGTTCGCCGGCAAGATCAACCGCGGCAACATCGCGACGGCGATGCTGCGCGTCACCCTGCCGAGCGACGCGGTCGCCGGCGACGTCGTGCGCGCGCGCATCTACGGCGGCGACAAGAACTCGACCGCGGTGGGCGATCTCGCGTTCCTCGAACGCACGGCGACGACGACGCAGGCCGGCACGCACACCATCGACCTCGACTTCAGCGGTGCGCTCGGCACGATCGCCGAGCCGCGATTCGACGAAGGCAACCTTGCGTTCGCGGCGCAGATCCAGCGTGGCACGGCGACCAGCGGCTTCGTGCTCGAGGACGTCGCCGACGCGCCGCGCTTCGACGTCACGCCGCCGGTCGTGCAGCAGACCGGGCCGCCGGGTTCGGGCCAGGATCTGTGGACCGACCTCGAGTCGGTGACGTTCTTCGGCACGACCAGCGAACGGCTCGCGCGCGTGACCCTGACCGACGGCGTCAACGCGCCGAAGACGCTGATCGCGTCCGACGACAGCGGCCGCTTCCTGGCGGCGCCCTTGGCGCTGGGGCGACTGACGGCCAGTCGGCCGTACTCGCTCGAACTCGTCGACCGCGCTGGCAACCTCGGCGTGGCCCCGGCCACCGGCAACATCGTGCAGCGTGGCGTGGTGACCGGCGTGCTCGCCGGCACGCTGGTGGTCGAGGCCTATGACAGTGCGACGCTGCAGCCGATCGCCGGTGCGACGGTGCTGCTCGATCAGGGCGTGCCGCAGGTGCCCGCCGTCGGTCAGCGCCTCGGCACCACCGGGGCAGACGGCCGCGTGACGTTCGACGCGATCGTGGCGCCGTCACACACCATCACGATCGTGCGCGCGGGCTACGACCTGGTGACCCTGTACGAGACGGCGGCGGCGTTCGCCTCGTTGCCGCTGCGGCCGACGACGGGCGCGGAAGCGACGTTCCGTGGCACCGTCGCCTTCGCACCTGGCCCGGGCCTGACCGCGGTGGTCGGCTCGACGGCGCTGGCGTCGCGGTCGCCGCTCGGCGTGCGCACGACGAACGCCGCGCCGACCACGATTCCGCCGGTGGCGATCGTGCCCAACCGCCCGCAGGTGGTGACCGGCTTCGCCGGCGCTTTCGAACCGGTCGCCAACCCGGTGTTCGCTTCGCACGGCTCGCCGCTGCTCGGTTCGGACCTCACGACGCCGACTCCGCCGGGTGCTCCTCCCGCCGGTGGTGCGCAGTCCTCGTTGACGTTCACGATCGTGCCGAGCGTGAGCCAACTCAGCGCGCCGATCACCTACACCGAGGACTTCACCCTGGCTGCTGGCCTCGATCTGAACACGCTGGTCGGCGGGCGCCCGCGGGTGCGCATGACGGCATCGCTGAGCGGCTTCGAAGGCCAGGCGCTCCTGGGGATGGGCTTCACCACCGGGACGGCCGGCGTGTTCGGCGTGCAGTCGAGCTACAGCGTGCCGATCTTCGGGGCCTTCGCGGTGTTCGAACCGAACCTGTGGAGCGTCGCCGAGGCGGAGGATGGTGCAGGTCGCATCAGCCGACGGCGGCTGCTGGTTCTCGTCGGCACGCCGTTCAACCTGCCGAGCCAGGTCGCGTCGATCCCGACCATCACCGCGCCGGTCGGTGCCCCTGCCGCCGCCCCGGCGGTGACCTTCGAGGACGTGTTCGACGGTGCGGCGGCCAACACCCTGGCGTGCGCCGAGGTGACCGCGACCGATGGTGCTGGTCGTCGGTGGTTGTTGATGGCCTCCGATCGCGACGGGGTCGGCGCGACCGATGTCGTGCAGTTCCCCGACCTCGCGACGAACCAGGTCGCCGGCCTCGCGGCCGGGAGCTGGAACATGGTCGTCGAAGCGCGCGTGTGGCTGACGTTGACCGGTGGTGGCAGCGACGACTTCGTGATGACCGAGCGGGTGCGTCGCGAGACGTCGTACGCGCGCAGTGCGCCGGTCGTGTTCTCCGTGCCATGAGGGCAAGCGACTCCCGCCGATGAACGTCGGCATCGCGCTGTTGTCGGGCGGCCTCGATTCGGGCGTCGCGGCGGCGTTGTTCGCGGCAGGCGGCGGTCGGCTGCGGCTCGCGCTGTTCGCCGACTACGGCCAGCGCGCTCGCGCCCGCGAAGCTGCGGCCTCGCGTGCGCTGGCCGCGCGGTTGCAGGTCGAGTGGCGGAGCGTCGACCTGCCGTGGCTCGGTGCACTCGCGACGCGCAGCGGCTCGCGCCTGTTGCCCGGCACCGGGCCCGTGCCGCACGGCACGGTGGCCGTGCCCGGCGATCGTGGTTCTGCGCGCGCGGTGTGGGTGCCTGCGCGCAACGCCGTGCTCGTCGCCCTTGCAGCCGCGCACGCCGAGGCGCTGGAGGCCTCGTGCGTGGTTGCCGGCTTCAACCGCGAAGAGGCCGCGACGTTCCCCGACAACTCGCCCGCGTTCCTCGCCGCTGGCGACGCCTTCCTGGCGCACGGCACGCGCAGCGGCGTGCGCGTGGTGAGTCCGACGCTGCAGTTCGACAAGGACACGATCGTGCAGGCGGCGCGCGACCTCGGTTACGGCCCAGGCGACTTCTGGTCGTGCTACGAAGGCGACGAGCGGCCGTGCGGACGCTGCGAGTCGTGCCTGCGCAGCCGCTGGCAGCGTGGGCCGGTCACTGGATGACGTTCCAGCGGTTGCCGTCGGCGCCGATCGTGTTCGCCGCCAGCGTGCCGAGGATGCTCGTCGGCGAGACGCCGAGCAGTGCGGCGCCCGCGGACGGCACGGCGGTGGTGCCGCTGTAGTTCGCGGTCGTCGCGGTCAGGATGTCGCCGGTCTGGTTGACGAAGAACGACGCCCGGCCCGAAATCCCGCGCGCCTGCGGCCAGGCGAGGCAGCTCCACATCGTCTCGGCGCCGTCGGCGTCGATGGCCGCATCGTTGGCAGCGATCGCCGGCAGGCCGTCGCCGGCAGCGTCGGGCAGGTAGAGCGCGATCAGGTAGCCGCGGCCCTGCACGTGGCCGGCGGCGTCGGTGTTGCCGAGCGAGGCGGGCAGCAGCGGCGGCACCAGGAGCTGCGAACCCCCGCGTAGCCCGCGGTTGCCCGCCAGTTCGGCGAAGCCGAGCGCTTCGCCCTGGCCGTCGCGGTCGGTGTCGACCAGGACGCGCGTCCGGCACTGCGTCTGCGCCGTGCTGATCGTGCGTAGCGCAGCGACGATGACGCGTTCGTTGGCGACAGCACGGCTGCCGAGCAGGTTCGGCACGGCAATCGTCGCGATGATCGCCACGATGGCGACGACGATCATCAGTTCGATGAGGGTGAAGCCGGCTTGTCGCCTTCGGATCATCGTCGGGTTCGTTGGCACGCCAGGGCTATCGGCGGGCGGACGGTCCACCGCAGCTGCCGGGCGCGCCCGTCGCCCCTGGCACGGGCCGGACCGCGTCATCGCCCGGCTCAAGTTGCTTGCCCGGGCCGCGCCGGTGGCCACGATGGCGGAACGCCATGCGCACCTTCGCGATCGTCAACGTCACGCGCGACTCCTTCTCGGACGGCGGGCGCTACCTGGCGCCGTCGGCCGCGATCGCGCATGGCGAACGGCTGCTCGCCGCGGGCGCCGACGTGCTCGACCTCGGCGCCGAGTCGACGCACCCCGACGCCGAGGACGTGCCGGCCGCGGACGAACTGGCGCGGTTGGTCCCGGTGGTGCGCACGTTCGTCGCCCGCGGCGTGGCGGTCAGCGTCGACACCCGGAAGCCGGCGGTGATGGCCGGCGTGCTGCCGCTCGGCGTGCGCTGGCTCAACGACGTCACCGGCTTCCGTTCGCCGGCGGCGATGGAGGTCGTCGCCACAGCACCACGCGACGTCGGCTTCGTCGCGATGTTCGCGCGCAGCCCCGACGGTCGCGCCCGGGAGAACGGCGGCAACGCGACCGCCGCCGGCCTGCTCGAAGAGCTGCGTGCGTTCTGCCGCCAACGCGTCGCCGCGTTCGCGGCCGCCGGCATCGGCCGCGATCGCCTGGTGCTCGACCCCGGCATGGGCTTCTTCCTGGGCAGCGGCGCCGAAGCGAGCCTGGTCGTGCTGCGCGAGCTGCCGGCCCTGCAGCGCGAGTTCGGGCCGCTGCTGGTCTCGGTGTCCCGCAAGTCGTTCCTCGGTGCGATCACCGGCCTGCCGGTCGCCGAACGCTGGGCCCCGACCCTGGCCGCGGAGCTGTGGGCGGCACGCGCGGGCGTGTCGTGGATCCGCACCCACGACGTGCAGGCGCTGCGGGCGGCGTGGGCGACCGAGTGTGCGATCGCCGCGACCACCTGAGGCCGCGTTGGCGCGAAGTCGCGGTGCGATGAACCGTTCACGGTCGACGCCGTTCTGCCGCCGCTCCCGAATGCCCTCTACTCGCTCGTCGTTGCTCGCGGCCGCCGCCGCGGGCGCGTTCCTCCCCGGAGTCGTCACGGCGCAGGATCCCCCGGCCCCGCCCCAGCACCAAGGCGCCGCTTCGAACAAGGTCGTCGTCACCGCGTCGCGCACCGAACAGGACCCGTTCGACGCGCCGCGCGCGATCGACGTGGTTTCGCGCCAGGACCTCGAGCGCAACCAGTTCCGCTCGATGCCGCAGGCCTTGCGGCTGCTGCCGAGCACGATGATCCAGGAGACCGCCCCCGGCCAGGGTTCGCCGTTCATCCGCGGGTTCACGGGCTACGGCAACCTGGTGCTGATCGACGGCATCCGCCTCAACAACTCGACGTTCCGGTCGGGCCCCAACCAGTACTGGTCGACGATCGACCCGCTGAGCCTCGACCGCATCGAGGTGCTGCGTGGACCGGCCGGCGCGCTCTACGGCAGCGACGCCATCGGCGGCACCGTGCAGGTGTTCACGAAGAGCCCGGACCGCTATGCGGCCGACGGCGTGCGCCATGGCGGCGAACTGCTCGGCCGCTACGCCACTGCCGAGGACGGCGTGGCCGCGCGCGCCGAGATCCACGTCGGCGTGACGCGCGAAGGCGGTCTGCGCACGGGCGTGTTGCTCGGCGGCGACGCGCGTTCGTTTGGCGACATCGAAGGCGGCCACGCGACCGGTCGACAGCCGAACACCGCGCACGACGAGACCGCGTTCGACCTCAAGGTCGAGCACTGGCTCGCCGCCGACACCAAGCTCGTGTTCCTGCACCACGAGATGGCGCAGAACAACGTGCCGCGCACGCACGCGACGATCTTCGGCGAGCGCTGGAACGGCACGACGGTCGGCACCGACCTGCAGCGTGATCTCGACCAGCAGCGTCGGCTCACCTACCTGCAACTGCACCAGACCGGCATGAGCGGCGTCGCCGAGGCGGCGCGGTTCTCGCTGTCGTGGCAGCAGCACCACGAGGTCGAAGAACGCACGCCGGGCACAGGGGCCCAGCGGGCGCAGGCGTTCGACGTCGGCACGCTCGGCGCGTTCGCGCAGTTCGAGAGCGACCTCGGTCGGGCCGGGCATCTGACGTGGGGGGTCGATTGGTACCACGACACGGTGAACTCGTGGCTCCGCCGGGTCGGCACGCCGGCCGCCGGCGACGGCATCCAGGGGCCGGTCGGCGACGACGCCAACTACGACCTGCTGGGTGTGTTCGTGCAGGACGAACTCGAACTCGCCGACGGCGTGATGGCGCAAGGCGGCGTGCGCTACACCTGGGCGGAGGTCGAGGCCGACGAGGTGCGCGATCCGACGGGCAACCAGATCGCGATCGAGGATTCGTGGGACGAGTTGACGGCGAACCTGCACCTGCGGGTCCGCGTGGTGGACGGCGTGAACGTGTTCGGCGGGGCCAGCCAGGGCTTCCGTGCGCCGAGCCTCAGCGACCTGACGTCCTTCGACATCGCGCGCAGCGGCGAGCAGGAGGTGCCGACGCCCGGACTCGATGCGGAGCACTACCTCGGCTACGAGGTCGGCGCCAAGGTCCAGCAGAGCGGCGTGACGAGCCAGCTGGCATGGTTCCGCACCGAGATCGACGACCAGATCCAGCGCTTTCCGACCGGCGCCACCAATGGCACGGGCCAGCCGATCGTCACCAAGGAGAACGTCGGCGACGGCTACATCGAGGGTCTCGAGCTGCAGTACGCGCTCGACGTCTGCGAGCGCACGACGCTGTTCGGGGTCAACAGCTGGCAGTACGGCCGCGTCTCGAACTTCAACAACAACACGCTCGCCCGCGGCGAGGAGTTCGTCTCGCGCCTGATGCCGTTCACGACGGTCGTCGGCCTGCGGTGGGAAGATGCCCTCGCGCGATTCCACGCCTCGACCGAGGTCGTGCGCGCCGAGGACGCCGACAAGACCTCGGCTGGCGACAACCGCGACACCCAGCGCATACCTCCGGGCGGCACGCCGGGCTACACGGTCTGGAACCTGCGCTGCGGTTGGCAGATCGACGAGCGCACCACGTTCGAACTGGCCTGCGAGAACGTCACCGACGTCGACTACCGCGTGCACGGCTCGGGCAGCAACTCGCTCGGTCGCAACTTCGTCGTCGGCATGCGCGTCCTGTTCTAGCCGCCGTCTCCGGCGGGCCACGCCCGCCCAGGGGCAGCGTCCGGGCCCGGCTCAAGTTCGCCGGGGAGGATGTCGAAACATGCGCCAGCGCCCGCAGTCCGGGCGCGAACGAAGCGCATGGAATCGGTCCAAGAGATCAAGGATGCCCTGTCTGCGCGTTCGCGCACCGCGACCCTCGACGAGCTGCGCAGTGAAGGGCGCAAGCGAGTGCGGCTGGTTCGTGCCGAACACATCGCCGCGATGATCAGCGAAGCGGTGAACACCGCGATCGAGCACTCGGGGTTGGTCGGCCCCGATGAGGTCGAGCGCCTCGTCGCCAAGAGCCGTCAGGAGTTCCAGGCGATCCTGCAGCAGCGCGAGCAGGAGCAGAGGACCGCGCAGGAGACCGAACAGACGCTCGAGGACCGCGAGTCGGAGCTCGAGGCGCTGCGTGCGCAGTTCGGGGAACTGCAGCAGTCGCTGGCGCAGACGCAGCAGGCGCTCGCCGCCGCCAAGGCAGCACCCGCAGCACCGGCAGGCGCTCCGACGGAGCTGCTGATGTCGATGATGCAGGAGATGGCGACGATGAAGGCGAACATGATGCACCAGCAGCAGGCGCCGGCACCGGCCGCGCCCGCTGGAGCCGACCTCACCTCCGCCATCGAGAAGCTCACCGGCTCGCTCAACGACCGCATCGAGAAGCTCGGCAAGAAGATGGGCGTCAGCGCCGCGGTGGACAGCGACGCCCCGCTCGACCTCGGTGGCCTGTTCAAGGACACCGGCAAGGAGCTCGAGTCGAACATGCAGAACATCGAGGTCAAGCAGCAGTCGGGTGGCGGCATCGCCGCGAACCTGGCGCGCCTCAAGAAACTCAAGGGCGGCGGCTGAGCCGCGGCGCCCACACCACCTCATCGAACCCACGCGAGCTGACCAATCATGACGCAGAACAAGAACCAGCAGTCGACCGATCATGGCGCCGAAACGGCCGTTGCCCTGGGCAAGGGCCTCGACGTCGGCACCGCCAACCTCGCCGCCGCCGTGCAGAACGCCGACGGCGGCATCACGGTGACCGTGGAGCGCAACGCGTTCCTCGACATCCCGAGCGACGTCTACAGCAAGAACATGCTGACGAAGCTCAAGGTCCCGTACGTGGTGCACAACGGCAAGCTCGTCGTCATCGGCGAGGCCGCGTTCGAGCTGGCCAACGTGTTCGGCCGCGAGACGCGTCGGCCGATGTGTGACGGCCTGATCAGCCCCAACGAGCAGGACGCGCTGCCGATGATGAAGATGATCATCCAGAAGATCCTGGGTGAGCCGCGCGTGCAGGGCGAGAACTGCTACTTCTGCGTGCCTGCCCCCTCGCTCGACGTCGACAACAACGTCGTCTACCACCAGGGCCTGTTCGAGAGCCTGATCAACAAGCTCGGCTACAAGGCGCACGCGGTCAACGAGGCCCACGCCGTCGTGTTCGCGGAGCTCGCCGAGAACGACTTCACCGGCATCGGCCTGTCGTTCGGTGGTGGCATGGCGAACGCCTGCATCACCTACAAGTCGATCCCGTGCGTGTCGTTCTCGGTCGCGCGCGGCGGCGACTGGATCGACAAGAACGTCGCCAACGTGCTCGGCGTGCCGCGCAGCAAGGCGACGCACATCAAGGAGCGGGGCATCGACATCCGCGACCCGAAGAGCCGCGAGGAAGAGGCGGTCGCGATCTACTACCGCAGCCTGATCAGCTACGTGCTGCAGAACATCAAGGCGCGGTTCGAAGCCGGCCAGAACATGCCGAGCTTCCAGAACCCGATCGACATCGCCTGCGCCGGCGGCACGTCGATGGTCGGCGGCTTCATCGAGGTCTTCCGCGACGAGTTCGCGAAGATCGACTTCCCGATCCCGGTCGGCCGGATCTTCCGCAGCGAGGAAGCGCTGACCGCGGTCGCCAAGGGCTGCCTCGTCGCCGCCGCGATCGGCGAGAGCTGAGATCGTCGTCGCACGACGCGAACGAACGGGGCCGCGCGGCCCCGTTCGCGTTTGTGGGCGGCTCGTCCACCGTGCTGCGTCGCACGATCGTCGCACGCGACGTTCTCGGAGGGTTCGCGCCGCCACGCCGTCGGAGGGTTCGTGCCGGCGCCGTAGCGGCGTCGGACCTTGGCGGGACACCGGGGCGTTCCTTCCCTGCGTCGACCGAGAGTGCCGAACATCGCCGCTGCGCCGTGCCAGACCATGACCGCGACCGCTGACTCGTTGACCGGTGCCGACGTCGCCGCCGTCGTCGCGCGGCTCGGATCCCCGCTCGCCTGCACGCTCGCCGGGGACGAACTGCGCCTCGCCTACCGCGGTGCCGACGACAGCGTCGTCGACGACGCGATCGTGTTGGTCGACGGCGTGGTCGTGCGCGAGCGCGTCGTGCGCCGTTCGCCGCCGACCCTGCACGGCTACTGGCTCGGGCAGCCGATCGAACGGGTGCAGGGGTGCTTCGGCCCGCTGGTCGCCCTGCGCGCACACCCGGTGCTGCAGGAACTGCAGTTCGCGAACTGGCGCGTCGCCGTGCACGAGGGTCGCGTCGTGATGGCGACTCCCGGCGTGGTCACCGCGGCGTCGTGACGGCGAGCGGGTCGGGCGTCGTCGCGATCCGCAGCACGTCGGTGTTGCCCGCGTCGCCGACCGACGCGTTCCACCCGGCGGCCTTGTCGCCGTGACCTGCGCGTACGGTCGCGAATACCGGCTGGCCGTTGGCCTGGGCAGCGCGCGCGGCGGCGAGCAGGTCGTGGGCGCCAGCAGGAATGCGGAATGCGCGCGCCATCGGGCCGAAGCCGACCCACGTGTTGCCGTTGCCGTCCTGCTGCAACGAGGTGATCGGCGCATGCAGGAACTCGATCGGCGTCGTGTTCACGGCCGGCTGGCCTTGGCACGCGGTGGCGAGCAGCAGCGCGAGCAGGAGAGAGCGGTGCGTGGGGGCGTTCACAGCAGCGTGGTGACGAGGATCAGGTAGATCGCCGCACCGGTGAGGTCGGCGATCGCGGTAACCGCTGGCGTGCTGATCATCGCCGGATCGCCGCGCAGGCGCTTCACCACGATGGGGGTCAGCGCGCCGAGCAGCGCCGCCGAGACGACGTGGCCGATCATCGCGACGCCGATCACGAATCCGGCGTGCATCACGACGGTCAGTGGGTCGGGAGTCGCGGCGGTGCGGCTCACCAGCAGCGAGTTGGCGAACGCGATCGCGCCGAGCAGTGTTGCGATCAGCCCCGCGACGCGCAGTTCCTTCCACACGACGGTCGCGACCCGGGCCTTGCCGATGTCGCCGACGGTCAACGCACGGATCACCAGCGCGCTCGCCTGGGTGCCGACCATGCCGCCCGTCGCCATCACCATCGGCAGCAGCGCGAGCAGCAAGCCCTTGGTCAGGTGCTCCTCGAAGCCTTGGATCACGGTCGAGGTGACGACCCAGAACAGCGCCAGCACGCAGATCACCGGGGCGCGGCGGCGGACCTGCCGCAGCACCGGTTCTTCGAGGTAGTCGTAGTCGCCGATTTCGACGCCGTGGCCGGTGACGCCGGCCATCTTCTCGAAGTCCTCCTGCGCCTCTTCCTCGACGATGTCGACGGCGTCGTCGTGCGTGACGATGCCGACCAGACGCTTGTTGTCGTCGACGACCGGCAGCGCGATCAGGTCGTAGTCGCGGATGATGCGCGCGGCGGCTTCCTGGTCGGCGTCGGCCTGCACCGACACCAGGTCGGTCTTCATGATCTCGCCGACGGGCGTGTTCTCGTTGGCGAGGATCAGGTCGCGCAGCGACACGAAGCCGACCAGCACCCCGGCGCGGTCGACGACGTAGCTGTAGTAGATCGTCTCCTTGCTCGGCGCCTGGCGACGCAGCTCGGCGATCGCCCCGCGCGCGGTCAGCGCCGGATTGAGCACCGCGTAGTCGGTGGTGAGGAACGCGCCGACCTGGTCGTCGCGGAACGTGCCGCGGCGCAGCAGATCCTCGCGCGCCGCACTCGGCAGCATGCAGACGAGGTGGTCGCGCACGCGCGGCTCGAAGCGCTCGAGGAACTCGGCGCGGTCGTCGCTGAGCATCGACTGCAGCACCTTCTGCGCGCGTTCGCGCCCGGCGCCGGCGACGTAGTGTTCCTGGACGTCGGGCTCGAGGTAGCCGAACACGTCGCGCTCGATGTCCGGCGGCAGCAGGGACAGAACCTGCGCGATCTCCTCGACGGTCAGGGCGTTCAGCACGCTGGCCGCGTCGGTCGGGTGCATCTCCTGCAGCACCCCGACGAGGTCTTGATGGTGGCCCTCGGCGAGCAGCTCGCGGATCTCGGGGATCAGCAGATGGAAGCGCATGGCCGGGGCGGCGAACGACGGGTGCGGGGCAGCGGCGGCGCCGCGAGCCGGACCTTAGCCGCCGCTGCGGACGTTCGCATCGGCGTTCGGTGTGCGCGGGCGGAGCCGGGATCTCGACCTTGACCGGGTCGCGAGGGGTCGCTAGCGTGCCGCCTCGCTTCGCGGCCGGAAGGTCGCGAAACGCCCGGTCGGGGCGTGGCTCAGCTTGGTAGAGCGTTGCGTTCGGGACGCAAAGGTCGGAGGTTCAAATCCTCTCGCCCCGACCATCTTTCGCCGCGCAGCGGCGAAAGATCGCTCGGGGCGAGGGCCTTGGGTGTGTCGCCCTCCGCGGCTACGCCGCGAACGGCTCCAACGGCAAATCCTCTCGCCCCGGCCGTTTCTTTCCTCCGGCCCTGCAAGGGACTTCGGGCACTTCCCCGGCAACGGCGAATGCACCTTCTCCTATGGGCTGCCGTCCGATGGACAGCAGATCGAAGCGATGAGTGCCCTGAGCCTTCAGTTCCCGCGCTGCTCCACCACAAGGCGAAGGACCAGGATGCGGCCGCGGCGCCGACGGCAAGCGCCGGATGATCTACTGCGGCAAGCACGGATCGGCCGCGGCGCTGCGCCGCTACCGCGAAGTCCTGGCCCAGCTGCTCGCGCAGAAGAACGTCGAACCGAACCAGCGTGCTCGGTCGCTCGGTGCGTGACGCTGCCCTCGTCGATCTGGAAGAAGCTGCCGAGCGCGTAGTAGTCGCGCTGCGTGATCGGGTCGGACTTGTGGTCGTGGCAGCGCGCGCAGCCGACCGTCAGCCCGAGGAACGTGGTGCCGAAGGTGTCGACGCGGTCGGCGATGTACTCGTGCCGCCATTCCTCGTCGATCGAGCCGCCTTCGTTGGTCTGGCGGTGCAGCCGCCAGAACGCGGTCGCAGTGCGCGTCGACACGTTCGCGTCGGGCAGCAGGTCGCCGGCGAGCAGTTCCGAGACGAAGCGGTCCCACGGCAGGTCGCTGCGCAGCGCATGCAGCAACCAGTCGCGCCACGGCCAGGTCCGGCACTCGAAGTCGGCCTGGTAGCCGTAGGTGTCGGCGAAGCGCGCGAGGTCGAGCCAGTCGGTCGCGAGGTGCTCGGCGCAGGCTTCGGACCGCAGCAACTCGTCGACGACGCGGTCGTAGGCGGCGTCGCTCGGGTCGGCGACGAACCTCGTGGTCGCGGCCGGCGTCGGCGGCAGCCCGGTCAGCACCAGGTGCACGCGCCGCAGCAGCAGCGCCGGTTCGGCCGGCGGCGACGGCCGCATGCCGGCGGCTTCGAGCCCCGCGAGCACCCAGCGGTCGAGGTCGTCGCGGCACCAGCCCGCATCGTGCACCTCCGGCACGACGCGCTTCGGCGGCGTGAACGCCCAGTGTTCGCTACCCGGCTGCTGCGCACCGACGCCGAGCGCGGTCAGGAGGACGATCAGCAACGGGCGAAGTCCGACCCTCCGCAGCGCGGCCAGCGACGAGGTGAGCTGCGGCAATCGGGTGGGAGGCATGCGCGCAACCGGGAGCAATGGGAGGACCGGCGGTCGTCGGAAGCGGACTCGACCGCGCGCTACTCCGGCAGCGGCCGCACCGCGATCGCCTTGTACCAGACCTCCGACCCGGGATCGTGCGCTTGCAGGGCGAACGTGCCGCGATCGAGCCGTCGTCCCTCGAAGCCGCCGTCGCGCTTCACCCCTTCGGGCTCCGTGTAGTCGACGATCTGCTTGCCGTCGACCCACGTCGTGATGCGCTTGCCGACGACGCGGATCTGCACCAGGAACCACTGGTCGTCCTTGGCCGGCGGTTCCTTGACGTCGTCGATCGCGTAGAGCCCGGCGGTGCGGCGCCAGTCGCCCTGGCTGTTGTTGATCTGCACCTCGTAGCCCTTCTGCGGCCAGTCGTTCGACTGGAACGCGGTGTGGAAGTAGATCCCGGAGTTGGCGTTGGGCTTGGTGCGAACCAGCGCGCGCAGCTCGAAGTTCTTGAACGAGTGGTGGTAGACCGGGCCGTCGTAGAACAGGTGGCCGCGCTCGCCGTTGACGACGATGTGGCCCTTCTCGACGCGCACGCCCTCCGGGTTCTCGTTCATCTTCCAGCCGTCGAGCGATCGGCCGTCGAACAGGTCGACGAAGCCGCCGCCGTCGCCGAGTTCGCGCAGGCGCAGCTTGCGCCACGCGACCTGCCACTTCGGGTCCCCGTCGACCGAGTGCACCTGCAGGCCCAGGAAGCCGGCTGGCGAACGCGCGTCGACGACGTGCGCGATGGGCACGTCGTTGATCCAGGTGCGGAGGTCGCGGCCGAAGCAGATCACGCGATAGCGGTTCCACTCGCCCTTCTTGAAGGCGGCGCGTCTCCGCGGGTCGTCGCGGTCGGTGCTCAGCCAGCCGCGTCCTGCCTCGTCGTAGACGAATCCCGCCTCGCCGTTGGTCGCCACCTCGACCTGGTAGCCGTGCACGCGGCCGTTGTCGAAGCTCGGCATCGAGTGACTTCGGATCTGCACGCCGCTGTTGAGCTCGTCGTGCAGCAGCTTGACCTCGAACTCGAGTTCGAAGTCGCCGAAGAAGCGGTCACTGCAGAGGAACGAGTTCGGGCTGTCCTTCGTCGTCGTGCCGACGATCGCGCCGTCGACCACCGCGTAGGTCGCCGTGCCGTTCTTCTGCGACCAGCCGGTCAGCGTCTTGCCGTCGAACAGGTCGATCCAGCCATTGGCGGGCGGAGCTTGCGCGGCAAGGGTCGGCGCCAGGTGGCCGTGGGACAGGGACAGCGCCAACAGCGCGGTGGGGATCGCGTGGTTCATGGATGGGCCAGTGGGGAGGAAGCGCAGGCGGGATCATGCGCGGGGTCGCGGCAACTGCACTGCGCGTCGTTGCAAGTTCGCGCGATGGCAGCCATGCGATCGCCCGCCCGGGCCGCCGGGCACCGCGGCGATCTCCTGGCGCATGGCGGCCGACTTCCCGGTGGTGGAGCCCGAGGGGCCGCGGCATGGAATCGAACCCGACGCTCCCGATGGCGGATCCCAAACAGCCCTCCGCCCCCGCCGCGCGTGTCGAGCCGCCGGTCTCGCAGTCCTCTACCGCGCCGCGCTCGGCGCGAGTCGGCACTGGTTCAGCCTGCGTGTCGACGCCACGGGCGCGGTGGCGCAGGCTTGCTGGTGGTGAACCGCTCCGCCTGGAGTGGCCAGCAGCAGTGCTGCGATCGGTCCGTGCGGGCGGCGGAGGTGCTGCCGACTCGTCCGCGCTTCAGCGCCGCGTCGCGACGTCGAGCAGCAGCGTGTTGCTGACCGAGTCGCCGAACGTGGCGTGCGCGTCGAGCCGCCACACCACGCGCTTGTCGGCTGGATCGATCTCGACGAGCACCGGTTGGCCGGGGCCGGCGTGGCAGTTGCCGAGCACGTAGTGGCCGTTCGGCAGCACGTCGATCGTGGTGACCCACGCGAGCTTGATGCCGGGCAGGTCGTCCTGCGCGAGCCGCCAGGTGATCGTGCCGCGGGCGTCGACACGCAACAGCGAGTGGCCGTTGCCGGTCGCGATCAGCGTGTCGCCGTCGGGCAGCCGCACGGCGCCGAACACCTGGTTGCCGAACGCCTCGGGGCCGTGGCCCGGCCGAGCCTGCTGATCGAACAGCGGCACCGCGAACGACCACACGACGGCACCGCTCGCGTCGTACTCGCGCACGCAACCGTCGCCCTCGTGGCAGACGAGGTAGTGGCCGGAGTCGAGCTTGCGCACGAGGCGCGTGTCGCGGTGGGGATCGGGCCGGCTGACGGTCAGCGGCACGGTCGCGTGCACGGTGCCGGCGCGGTCGATCTCGAGGAGGCGCGCCGGACCGCTCTCGGCGATCAGGAAGCGGTCGCCCGCCAGCGGCTGCACGGCGTGCACCTCGACGCGGCGGCCGGCGTTGCCGTTCTGCGTCGCCGCGTCGTAGCTCCACACGACCTGCTTGGTCGCTGGGTCGATCTCGACGACCTCGTGCATGGCGCGCTGCGTGAGGAGGTTGCCGTTGGCCAGCTGGTGCAGGTCGTGGATGCCGCCCCACGGCATCTCCCAGGTGACGGTGCCGCGTTCGTCGAGCATGGCGAGGCGCCCGTTGCCCTGCAGCAGCACGCGGTGCTGCACCGTCGGTCCGGCGGCGAACAGGCGCTGCCGCAGTTCGCTGCGCGCGTGCAGCACGCCGGCGCGGCAGACCTGTTCGACGGTGCGGAACGCGCGCACGTCGTCGCCCGGATCGTCGGCGAGCACGAGCAGGTCGGCGATGCAGCCGGGCGCGAGCCGGCCGAGGTCGTGGCCGCGCCCGAGTGCGCGCGCCGCCGCGCTGGTCGCGGCGACGAGCACGTCGCCGGCCTTCATGCCGGCGGCCTGCATCGCCTCCATCTCGACGTAGACCGACGGCCCGTGCAGCGTCAGCGGGTTGCCCGCGTCGGTGCCCATGACCACCGGCACGCCGGCCGCGTGCAGCCGCACGAGGTTCTGCGCCGTGGTGGTGCGCTGCAGTGCCAGGTGTTTCGCCATCGCCTCGAGCAGGCGCGCCGGCGGCCGCGCCGCGTCGTCGACCTGGCTGGTGAGGCGCACGCGTTCGGCGATGCTCGGGTGCACGTCGGCGAGCTGTCGCATCACCTCGTCGCCGGGCTTCGCCGCGTGGAGCTGGGCGTAGCCGTCGTACACCGTAAGTGTCGGGCAGTAGGCGGTGCCCTGCGCCTTCGCCGCGGCGACGAAGTCGTCGTCGACGGCCGCGTCCTCGACGCTGTGCACGAGCAGTGCTGCACCCGCCGCGACGGCGACGCGCGCGGCGGCGAGTTCGGTCGCGTGCACGATCAGCGGCACGCCGAGGCGGCGGGCCTCGGCGCCGGCGGCCTGCACGATCGGTGTCAGCTGCGCGAGCGGACGATCCGGGTGCGGGATCAGCCAGATCTTGATGGCGCGGCTGCCGAAGGCGTGGTGCGAACGCACGAACGCGCGCGCTTCTTCGTCGCTGCGCGGGAACACGAACTGCTGCTGGTCCGGCAGCGTCAGCACCTGCGGGTCGTAGGTGGCGAGCAGCGGCCCGGCGGCGACCACGTGCGGCGCCCACGGCGAGTCTTCCGTCGCCGCTGCGAGCGTGCGCGTCCACGGATAGCCGCCGACGTCGAACACGGCGGTGACGCCGGCGAGCAGGAAGGCGAGGTGGAAACGCTCCGGGTGGGCCGCGTTGTCCGCCATGGTGCGGTCGTACGGGAAGCGCGCCCGTTCGTCGCGTGCGTCGGGCCGGCCGTCGGCCCAGCCGGTCTGGCTGTAGTGCACGTGCGTGTCGATCAGGCCGGGCGTGACGAACTTGCCGGCGCAATCGACGACGCGCGCGTCGGCCGGGATCGGGATGCTGCCACGCGCACCGACCGCGGTGATGCGGCCGTCCTGCACGACGACGACCCCGTCGGGGATCGCGGCGCTGCCGTCGCCGACGTGCACGGTGCCGCCGGCGAAGGCGAGCGACTGGCTCGCGAGGGGGGCCGCCATGGCGAGGAGGGCGGCGAACGGGAACGCGGCGGTCGACGGACGCATGCCCGCATGATGCGGCCGCCGCACCACGGTGGACAGCGCGCGCTGGTGACAGATCACCGGGTGCTGGCGCCGGCGTCGGGGTTGCGCTCGCGGGTGGTGCCGTGGCCGAGCGAGGGCGACGCCGAGATGGCATTGCGCGCAAGAGGCGAGTCCCTGGACGATGCAGGGAGCGCGAGACGCTCGGGCTGGAAGAAGCTCGCGGTCGACGCACCGCCGGACGACGACGTGCAGAGGCTCCTGCTGGCGCGGCGGCGCCTCGCATCGGCCGCGCAAGAGGAGAGAGGTGAGTTCCGTTCGGCGCTCGCTCGCGCCCTCTTCCGGCTCGGGCGCTTCGACGAGGCCTTGACCCAGCAGCGGGAGGCCATCGCCGAGACGCAGGTCGAAGCTCGGTCCCAGCTCCAGCAGGATCTCGACAGGCTCGAGTCCGATATCGCCGCCTGGCGCGACGAGAGCGGCCAACTGCGCCGCGCCGACTGGACGCAGCGCAGCGCCACGCTCACGCGCGAGATCGCCGAGCTCGAGCGGGACCCGGACGTGCGCCTCTGGCTCGCCAAGGGGCGCTGATCGCGGCGCCGTGGGGAGCCGGGACAGCCCCCGGCCGCCCTTCACGCCGTCGAGCCCGCTCCTTGCCCGCGACTCGCGCCGGCGAGTTCGCCCCCGACGTGCTGGCGCAAGGCTCTGCGCGCGGGCACTGCGATGACTGCGACCCCGACCGCGAGCGACTGGAGAAGCTGCGCCCGCACGGGAGATCCTGTGTGCTGCCCTTCGCGGCTGCGCCAGCGCTGACCGCCCATCTTCCCACGACGAGGATGCGCCAGCGATCGCAACCAGCCGCGCCACTGTCTCGGCGAACCGGGATCCAGTAGTCCTTCGGCATGATCCGCATCGCCTTCGTCAGCCCGCTGCTCCTCACTGCGGCTCTCGGAATGCTCCGCCCATCCGCACCGGTGGTGGGGCCAGGGACTTCTGCGGCCGTCGCGCCAGCGCCTCCGTTCCATCCGCACTTCCCGAAGACGGTCGAGTGCAAGGTCGCCAAGGACCTCACGCTGACCCTCCGCTACCAGACGGTCACGTTCGACCGGGCCGGCGCCGCGGCGATGGCGGCAGGTGCGGCGTGGCACCTGGCCGGCGCTGAGTTCGAAACCGACGGCGACCTCGTGGTCGGCGGCTGCAAGGTGGCGAAGGGACGCTACGCACTGAATGCGCGCAAGACGACGAGCGGCTGGGAGCTGGTGCTGCACTCGGGCAAGCGCTTCAGCACCAAGTTCGGTGACGACGCGCACATCCTCGCGACCACCCTCGACCCCAAGGCGCCGCTCTTCGAACACCTGTGCATCGACGTGCAGCCGTCCGGCGACAAGAAGAACACGACGCTGTACCTCGAGGTGCGTTTCGACCAGCTGCTGGCGCGCACGTTGATCGAACTGCCGCGGTGAGGGGCGCGATCGGCGGACGCGTGATGCCGACGAGGCACGATGATCGGGTGCCGTGACCGAGGTCTGGTCGTGGCGGGGGAGCGGTTGTCTGCTGGGCGCGCTGGCGCGACCGGCCCGGACAGGGGTTGTGCAGCCGATGGCGTGGGTGGGTTCCGCGTGGTCCGGGACCGCAGCGGGAATCGCCTATCCGCGGAAGCTGCACCGTCGGGCATGATGCGATGCAGCAACGAGCCGCCGGCGCGCGAAGCGAACATCGATGACGAACCAAGACGACCAACCCGGCTCGCCGCCCGCATCGCAGCAGCCCGTCGCCGCCAGGGCCAGGCCTGCGGACTCCGCGGCGGCGCCAGGCGGGACCCTGTCTCGCCTCGATGCCGGCCGCAACCAGGAACCCCGTCTGGCCACGGCTTCCCTGCGTGATCTCATCGTCGCCCTCCGCGATCGGGTGGCGACGACGACGGTGACACCCGCCGATGGGGATCTCGGCGACCAGCTCGGCCTCCTGTCCATCGAGCTCGAAGTGCAACTCGATGCATTCGCCAACCGGTTCTCCCGCCGGCGTGCCCATGAGGTGTTCCAGATGGCGCGACGCTTCGTCGATGCCGGGGAGCTGACCTTGCGCGATGCGACCGTGGTCGAGTTCGGTTGCGGCTCCGTCAACCCACTCGGCGCCCTGCTGGTCCACCTGCTCGCCGGAGCCCGCGAAGTGCACGGCTTCGACCTCGATCCGCCGCAGGACATCGCCGCCGTCGCGCGAGCCCTGGCTCGGCTGGCGACGTACATGCTGGCCAACCCAGCCTGGCTGGCACCAGACCTCGGGCTCACGCACGACGACGTCGTGCGTCAGCTCGTGGGCTTCGACCTGGTGCGGCTCTGGCACGGCGATCCAGGCGGCATCGATGCACGCCGCCTCCACCTGCATCGGGCGCCAGCGGAACACACGGGTCTCGCGAGCAGCTCGGTCGACTTCGCCTACAGCGTGTCGTTCCTCGAGCACGTCGCCGACCCCGATCTCGTCGTCGCAGAACTGGCGCGCATCACGCGAGCCTCGGGCTGCGGCGTGCACAGCATCGACGTCGCCGACCATGCCGCCTACGGCACGCCTCAGCTCCACCCGCTCGATTTCTTGCGCAGGCCGCTCGGACCAGCGTTGGTCAACGGCTCGAATCGACTGCGGCTGCAGCAGTTTGTTCCGGTGTTCGAACGCCACGGCTTCACGGTCACGGCCTGCGAAGTGCACGAACGGATCGAGGTCGACGACGCGCTGCGAGCTTCATTCGCGCCGCCGTTCCGCGCGCTCGATCGCGATGTGCTTGGCGCCCTCGGCGGCGTGCTGTTCGTGCGTCGACGCTGACAGCAGCCGCCCCGTGGCTCGGTCGGCCTGCCAGCCAGCCCACGAATCCGGTTCTCGCGCCCGAGGCGCGAGAACTGCTCGGACCCTGGGTTTTGGTTGTCGCCCTTCGCGGCTGCCGATGTCGCGATCGCAAGCGACGTCACGAGGCGGCTCGGGTAGGTTCTCGCGTCCGAAACAACGTGGCCCGCGCGTCATTCCCGGGATCAGCGCGCATTCCCGCTCTGCTTGCCGTGCACCATGGCGAAGGTGACTCCGAAGAAACTGGTCGAGTTCTCGAGCGCGCTCGGCCGCGACTGCGGCTCGCTGCGGTTCGACGGCGTTGACGGCGACGGACTGTTTGCGAGGACGGACGACCGGGGGCGGAGCCCCGCTCGATCCTCTGGGGTCCTCGAAGGGATGCGTGGCCTCGCGGCCGGCGGCGTTGGCGCGTGAGCGTCCCCGCCGTCGTCGTGACCGGACTGGGCACGGTGTCGAGCCTCGGCCTCGACGCCGAGGCGCTGTGGCAGGGTGCGCTCGCCTGCCGCCGCGGCGTCGCCGACCTGAAGCTGTTCCCGACTGCGACGCACCGAACGACCATCGCCTGCGAATCGCCCGCGGTGGCGCTGCCGGCCGAACTGGGTGAACTCGCCGCCGCCGAGCGCTTCGCCGTCAAGGCGGCGCGCGACGCGGTGGCCGGCCTGCCGGTCGCAGCCCTGCGGACCCGCCGCGCCGGCGTGTTCTTCGGCAGCAGCACCGGCGCCCTGTTCGAGGGCGAACGGTACCTCGCCGGCCTCTTGCGCAAGGAAGAGCCGTCGCTCGACATGCTCGCCACCGTGCAGAACGACGGTCCCGGAACCGCGGTCGCACGCGCTCTCGGCGTGCGCGGCCCCGTCGTCACCTACTCGACCGCGTGCACGTCGGCGAACGTCGCGCTCGGCGCCGCCCTCGACGCGCTGCGCAGCGGCGAGGTCGACGTCGCGATCGCCGGCGGCGCCGACGAGTTGTGCGAGATCACCTACGCCGGCTTCAACAGCCTGCGCGCGATCGACCCGCAGCCCACGCGGCCGTTCCGCAAGAGCCGCGCTGGCCTGTCGATGGGCGAAGGCTCCGGCGTGCTGCTGCTGGAAACCGAGGCGAACGCGCGCGCGCGCGGCGCCCGCATCCTGTGCGAACTCGCCGGCGCGGGCCGATCGTGCGACGCGCACCACGTCTCCGCGCCGGAACCCAACGGCGCGGGCGCCGTGGCGGCCATTCGCATGGCTCTGCGCGATGCCGGCCTGCAGGCCGGCGACGTCACCTTCGTCAACGCGCACGGCACCGGCACGCCGCACAACGACGACGCCGAGAGCAAGGCGATGGCGGCGTTGTTCGGCGAGCGCGCGAAGTCACTGCCGCTGACCTCGACGAAGAGTCTCGTCGGCCACCTGCTCGGCGCCGCCGGCGGCATCGAAGCGGTGCTGACCACGTTGTCGATCGTGCACCGGCTGCTGCCGCCGACTGCCGGCGACGAGCCGATCGACGAAGCACTCGGCCTCGACGTCGTCACCGGCGCGCCGCGCGCGCTGCCGGCGCGCAACGTCGGCTTGTCGACCAACCTCGCGTTCGGCGGCAACAACGCGGTCGTGCTGCTGCGGAGCTTCGGCGCATGAGCCGCGACGTCGTCGTCACCGGTGTCGGCTGCGTCGGCCCCTACGGCCTCGGCCGGCAGGCGCTGGCGCAGGCGCTCGCCGCCGGCCAGCCGTGCGCCTCGCCCGTCGAACGCACGGCCGGCTACCACCGTCCGAACGCGGCCCGGCTCGCCGGGCGGTGTGCTGGCCTCGACTTCGCGCCGTGGTTGTCGCCGCAGGCGGCGCGGCGCATGAGCGATCTGTCGCAGTACACGGTCACTGCCTGCCGCATGGCGATGCAGGACGCCGGCCTCAGCGACGTGCGCGGCGACGGCACGGCGATCGTCGTCGCCACCGCGCACGGTCCCGGCGGCTTCACCGAGCAACTGGCACGGCAGATCCTGGAGAAGGGCGGCAAGGCGGCGTCGCCGTTCCTGTTCACCGACTGCGTCGCCAACGCCGCGGCCGGCCAGGCCGGCATCGATCTCGGCGCGCGCGGCCCCAACGTGACGATCTGCCAGCGCGAGGCCGGCCCGCTGCTGGCGCTGGCGCAGGGCGCCGAGGAGATCGCGCGCGGCCGCGCCGACCTGTGCTTCGCTGGCGCCGCCGACGAGATCGAGCCGCTGGTGCACGCGATCCTCGACCGGTTCCGCGCCATCGCGCGACCGACGGCGGACGGCGAACTGCCGCGGCCGTTCGACCGCCGCCGCAACGGCGCGCTGGCGGCGGCTGGCGCCACGATGCTGGTGCTCGAGGCGGAGGAACGCGCCCGCGCCCGCGGCGCCACGGTGCTCGCGCGCGTCGGCCGCACTGTGCGCGCGTTCGATCCGACCGCGACGCGCGCCGGGTTCGGCCGCGACGCCGACGGGCTCGCCGACACGTTGCGCGCCGGCCTCGGCACTGCGCTGGCCGCCGTCGACGTGGTGGTCAGCGGCGCCGCGGGCACACGCGCTGGCGACGCGCTCGAGGCGGCGGTCCTGCGCGCGGCCCTGCCGCACGGCCCCGCGGTCGTCGCCCCGAAGGCCGTGCACGGCGAGTACGGCGGCGGCACGCTCGCGGCCGGTGTGCTGGCGGTGCTCGGCGCGCCGTTCGCCGTGCCGGCGGCCTGCGGCGAGCCCGATCCGGACCTGTGCATCCGCCTCGCCCCCCGCGCCGAACCTGCGCGCACGGTGCTACTCTCCGCGCTCGGCGGCGGTGGCGTCGCTGCCTGGACCTTGCTGCACGCAGAATGAACAAGCCCGACTACGACGTCGTGATCCTCGGCGGCGGCCTCGCCGGCGGCCTGCTGACGCGGCAGCTCCGGTTGCAGCGGCCCGATCTGCGCCTGCTGTGCCTCGAACGTTCGCCGCACACCGACTTCAAGGTCGGTGAGGCGACGGTCGAGCTGTTCTGCAACTACATGCTCCGCAAGCTCGGGCTCTCGACGTACCTGTACGAGCACCAGCTGCCCAAGAACGGCCTGCGCTTCTTCTTCGACAACGAAGCGAAGACGGCCGCGCTGACCGAGATGAGCGAGATCGGCAGCCTCTCGCTGCCGTACCACCCGAGCTTCCAGCTCGACCGGCAGGCGCTGGAACGCCACCTGCGCGACACCGCCGGCGGGCTCGGTGCGGAGTTCGTCGAGGGCGCCAAGGTGCTCGACGTCGATCTCGGCGCGCCGCACCACCGAGTCACGTTCGAACTCGCCGGCCAGCAGCGCACGGTGACCGCCGGCTGGGTCACCGACGCGACCGGCCGCGCCAGCATCCTGGCGAAGAAGCTCGCCCTGCGCGTGCCGGTGAAGGAACACAAGTGCCTCGCCTCGTGGGCGCGCCTGCGCAACGTCGTCGACGTCGACGGCCCGGCGATCGACGTGAAGTTCCGCGACCGCGTGCGCCACACCGCGCGCCGGCTGTCGACGATCCACTTCGTGCACCGCGGCTACTGGATCTGGCTGATCCCGCTCAAGGGCGGCGTCACCAGCATCGGCGTCGTCGGCGACGCGCGCCGGCTGTCGCGCGAGGTGCTGACCCAGGAGGGCCTCCAGCGTTTCCTGCATGGCCACCGCGCTTGCCGCGAGTTGATCGCCGACGCCGAGTGGATGGACTTCGGCGGCTACGGCCAGCTGGCCTACGGCAGCAAGGCGTGGTTCGGCGACCGCTGGTCGCTGGTGGGGGAGGCCGCGGCGTTCTCGGATCCGTTCTACAGCCCGGGCAGCGACTTCATCACGCTCGGCAACGACTTCACCGCCGACCTGATCGCGCGCACGCACGACGGTGAGGATGTCGCCGAGCGGCAGCGGCTGTACGAGGGATACATGCAGTACCGGTACGCGGCGAACCTGCCGCTGTACCGCGACCAGTACGAGCTGTTCGGCAGCTACGACCTGCTGTCCATCAAGTGGGACTTCGACGTCGCGAGTTACTACAACCTGTGGGTCGACTCGTACATGCAGGATCACCACCTCGACCTCGACAAGCTGCGCATGGAGCTGCGGCAGCAGCAGTTCGTGGTCAAGTCGCTCGAGCGCTTCGGCGCGCTGTTCGCGGCGACCGAGAAGGCGGTGACCGCGCGCGGCGAGTACCACGCCAACAACCTCGGCCGCTTCAGCGAGGGCCTCGCCGCGGTGATGTTCGCCAAGGATGTCGGCATGCGCATGAAGAAGGACGTCGAGATGGAGTCGATGCGCATCTTCGCCAAGGCGCGCAAGCGCTGCTTCGGTCTGCTCGGCCAGCCGGTGGGGGACGAGTCGAAGCTGGAGTTCCTCGACTTCGTCACCGGCCGCGCGCTCGCCGTCGCGAACGCCTGAGCGTCCGAGGCGCGGCTCGTCTTCGGCGGCGCCGGAGACGGGGCGGCGGTGGTTCGGCGGCGGGTCGTCCTTCGTGCTCAGGCTGCTTGCGTCCGTGGTTCAGGGTAGAACCAGCGCATGCCCGGCGAATCGAAGGACGGCATCTTCATCTCGTGCGTCTCCGACGAGTTCGAGAAGGAAGGGGCGCTGTTTCCCGGTCTGCGAGGGCAGCTGCGCGCATACCTCTCGCGCACCCGAAGCAACGTGCGGGTGCAGGAGGGCTTTCCGCAGACGGTGGTGGGTACGGTCAGGAAGCTGGCCGACGAGATCCGCCCGCGAGCCGCGGTCATTCACCTGGTCGGCGAGAAGGCCGGCGCGATCGCGGATCCTGCCGAGGTTGCGGAGTACCTGAAGGCCGAGCCCAGGTTCCTCGCCAACCATCCCGGGCTGCGGGCCGCTCTCGGCGACTGCTCCGGCATCAGCTACACGCAGTGGGAAGCGTTCCTCGCGCTGCACTACGGCGTTTGTCTGCTGGTCTACGCCACCGACAAAGCGACCGCCCAGCAGGTGCACCTCGACCGTCTGCGACTCGGCCAGCGGTACGCCATCCCGATCAAGAACGACACCGACCTGTTCGGCCAGCTCATCGGCGACCTGCACGCGATCCTCGGTGACGTTCCGAAGTTCACGCGCAAGATCTCCGGCACGCAGTTGCCGAAACATGCTCCGAAGGTGCTGTTCGGGCGCGAGAAGGAACTGGCGGCGCTCGACGCGGCTTGGGCGAAGGAGACTCTGAACGTCTACACGCTGGTGGCGTGGGGCGGGGCGGGCAAGACGTCGCTCGTATTCCACTGGGTGCAGACGCGCTTCGCGGCCAAGGGCTGGCCCGGTGTCGAGCGGTACTTCGACTGGAGCTTCTACAGCCAGGGAACCGGCGAAAGCCGACAGACCTCCGCCGACCTGTTCGTCGCCAAGGCACTCGAGTTTTTCGGCGACCCCGATCCGACCAAGGGCGGGCCGCATGAACGCGGCGAGCGGCTGGCCGGGCTGATTCGTCAGCACCGCACGCTGCTGATCCTCGACGGCATCGAACCGCTGCAATACCCGCCGAGCGATCCGCAGGCCGGGCGGCTGAAGGACCCGGCGCTCGAAGCGCTGCTTCGGGAACTGGCCGCCGACAACCCGGGCCTCGTCGTCATCACTACGCGCGAACACCTGACCAACGTCGAGGCACACGCCACCACCGAGGAGCAGAGGCTCGACAAGCTGGCGAAGGAAGCAGCGGTTGCCCTGCTGCGGCACCTGCAGATCGTCGGTACGGACGAGGAACTGCACGCGGCGTGGCGAGACGCTGGCGGCCACGCGCTCACGCTCAGCCTGCTGGGACGCTTCATCGCCGACGCCTACAAAGACCGCGACATCCGCCACTACCGCGAGGTGAAGTTCGAAGCCGCCGACCAGGAGCACCAGGGTCGCTCGGCGTTCAAGGTGATGATCGCCTACGAGCGGTGGTTGGCCGGAAAGCGGCCTTGGTACAAGAGGCTAGTTGAGCAAGTTAGGCGACTCTTCCGCGGTGAGCATGCAGTTAGAAACCCACCACGCGAACTCGCGATTCTGCGGCTGACCGGCCTGTTCGACCGGCCGATGGCGAAGGGTTGCCTGGAGGCGCTGCGGGCGAAGCCGGTGATTTCGGGGCTGACCGACGTGTTGGTGAAGCTGACGCCGCAGCAATGGAACATCGCGATGAAACGGCTGAGCGAGGTGGATCTGCTCTCCGTCTCGGCCGACGCGATCGACGCGCATCCGCTGATCCGCGAGTACTTCGCGGCGCAGTTGAAGCGGGACCAGCCGGAGGCGTTCCGGGCGGCCCACTCGCGGCTGTTCGACTACCTGTGCGAGAACACGCCGCACCGCCCGGACGGCATCGACGGCTTGGCCCCGCTCTACGAAGCCGTCACCCACGGCTGCTTCGCCGGACGACAGCAGGAGGCGAAGGACAAGGTTTATGAAGACCGCATCCTCCGCGGCACGGGGAGCGGCGGCAACTACAGCACGTTCAAAGTCGGGGCGATCGGAGCCGACCTCGCTGCGGTGGCGGCATTCTTCGACGAGCCGTGGAGCCAGGTGTCGCCGAACCTGCGAGAAGGAACACAGGCCTGGCTGCTGAACGAGGCCGCATTCAGCCTCCGGGCCCTCGGCCGCTTGACCGAAGCGCTGCAACCGATGCGTGTCGGGTTCGAGAGTTACGTTCGACAAGAGAAGTGGAAGTTTGCAGCAATCACCGCCAGCAACCTGAGCGAGTTGGAGGTGACGCTGGGCCGGTTGCCGGACGCCGCCAGTCGATCACCCACGCCGACCAGAGCGGCGACGCGTTTTGGCGAATGGGCACACGCACCACGGAGGCCGATGCCTTGCACCATTCCGGCCAGCGGGTGGAAGCCGGCGCCCTCTTCGCCGAGGCCGAACGGATGCAGCGGGAAAGGCAGCCGCAGTTCGACCTGCTCTATTCGGTGCAAGGCTTCCAATACTGCGACTGGCTGCTGGCCCCCGCCGATCAGACCGCGTGGCAGCACTTGCTCGATCAGCCCCTCTCCAATTCCAAGTCTCAAGTCTCAGATGGCCTTGCCGAGGTCGAACGCCGGGGAAGGTACGCGCTGAACATCGTTCTGAATGGCTCGCGAAAGTTGCTCGACATCGCCTTGAATCACCTGACACTCGCCCGCGTCGGCCTGATCCGGGCGATCCTGCGAGCCTATCCCCCGAACCCGCAGCCGACGCTCGACCTTCCGCACGTCGCCGCCGCCGTCAACGGCCTCCGCGCCGCAGGGCAAATAAACTACGTCGCCCTCGGCCTGCTCACCGCCGCGCTCCACCACTTCGTCCGCGGCGAACCCGCTATCGCCCAGAAGCACCTGGCCGAAGCCCAGCAGATCGCCGAGCGTGGCCCGATGCCGCTCTTCCTCGCCGACATCCACCTGACGCGCGACAGCCTCTTCCGCGACCGCGACGAGCTCGCGAAAGCCGCCACCCTCATCCGCACCCACGGCTACGGCCGCCGCACCGAAGAACTCGCCGCCGCCGAAGCAGCGCTGCAGTGACTCAGCCGCGGCACGCGGCTGCCACTTGGATTGCATCACCGTCCGGAGTGTCACCCCGTGTCCCCGGTTGCACGTGGCTCCGAGTCGTCCGCGACCGCCCCTGGTGCCCATGCGCGCCCGGAGACCACCCGCCCGGCAGGCACAGCTATGCTGTTCCACCTCGTTCCCCTTCCCGTGCCCGTGGATCGCTCCCCGAGTTGCTTCCTGACATCGCGTCTCTCGCAGTACTCGCGTGACGTGGCGTCGCTCGCCCTCGTGTTCGCCGCCCTCGTCGAAGGCGCGATGGCGCAGTGTGCGATGCAGTGGCTTCCAGGGGCGGGCTTGGCCGGCACGGATCGAACGGTCCGCGCGACGATGATGTGGGATCGCGACGGTGCTGGTCCGATGCCGCCCGTGTTGGTGGTCGGGGGCAGCTTTCGCATCGCCGGCACGTCCGTGGTGAACGGCATTGCCACCTACGACTTCGTGACCGGCACCTGGTCGGGCCTGGGTTCGGGGATGGTGGGAACCGTGCAGTTCGGGATCTCCACGATGTCGGTGAACGCGCTGGCGACGTTGCCGAATGGAGACCTCGTCGCCGGGGGCACCTTCCACACCGCGGGCGGAGTGAGCGCCAACAACATCGCACGCTGGGACGGGAACGGATGGTCGGCGTTCGGTTCGGGCACGAGCGGCGGCGGTGCCAACGGTCCCGGCGTCTACGCCTTGACCACGCTCGCGAACGGGGACCTCGTGGTGGGAGGGACTTTCGCGATGGCTGGCGGCGTGAACGCCAGCCGGCTGGCGCGTTGGGATGGCGCGAACTGGAATGCGATGTGGAGCACGACCAGCCCGTTCGCCGGGGACGTGTTCGCGCTGACGACGCTGGCGAATGGGCATCTGGTGGTGGGTGGTGGCAACTCCCTGGCGCGTTGGGATGGCGCCACCTGGTCGAACGTTGGTTCGGGTGGGCCGTTCCTGGTCTTTGCGCTGACGACGCTGGCGAACGGGGACCTCATTGCGGGTGGTGGTTTCACCAACGCGGGCGCCGTGAGCGCCGATCACGTTGCCCGATGGGATGGCGCCAACTGGTCGGCGCTTGGCACCGGGACGGCGAGCGGGGTGCGTTCCTTGACCCAATTGCCGAATAGCGACCTCGTCGCGGGTTGCGATGGCTACGTCGCGCGATGGGATGGCAACAGCTGGTCGCGGCTTGGCTCCGTGGGGGGCGCGTCCTCCTCCGTCTATGCGGCGGCGACGCTGCCGGGCGGGGAACTGTTGGTGGGTGGGCAGTTCGACTCCGCGGGTGCCGTCGGGGTGAACAACCTCGCGCTGTGGGTTGGCGGGATCTGGACGACGCTCGTCAACGGCATGCAGGGTCGGGTGTTCGCGTTGGCGACCATGCCCAACGGCGATCTGATCGTCGGAGGCGAGTTCACCTCGGTGCACGGAGTCGCCGCCAACAACATCGCGCGCTGGGACGGCACGCAGTGGTCGCCGCTTGGCGCAGGTCTGGTCGGCGGTCTTGCCGGTGCAACGTTCCGTGCGGTGCTGGCCCTGGCGGTGTTGCCCAACGGAGACCTCGTCGCGGGCGGCACGTTCACGGTGGCTGGCGGCCTGAGCGCGAACTGGATCGCCCGCTGGGACGGCACGGCCTGGTCCGCACTGGGTTCGGGCATGACCGCAGTCCCCGGGACCGAACGGGGCGTGACGGCGTTGGCGACCTTGTCGAACGGGGATCTCGTGGCCGGCGGCAACTTCGCTGCCGCGGGCGGCGTGACTGCAAACAACGTCGCCCGCTGGGACGGCACGAGTTGGTCACCGCTCGGCTCCGGATTGCCGGTCACCTACAATGGAGCAGTTCGCGCGCTGACGACGCTGCCGAACGGGGACCTCGTGGCGGGCGGTGACTTCACCGGCGCCTGGGGCGGGAGCGCGAACCACATCGTGCGCTGGAATGGCTCGAGCTGGTCGACGCTTGGTTCGGGAATGACGGGGGGCACCCTCAATCTCGGGGCGCTGGTGACCCTGCCCAATGGGGACCTCGTGGCCGGTGGCTCGTTTGGCTGGGCGGGAGGTGTCCTCGCCCACGGCGTCGCGCGCTGGAACGGCACGAGCTGGAGCGCGTTCGGGCAAGGACTCGGCGGTGAGGTGCATGCGCTGACGGCACTGCCAGACGGCGGCCTCATTGCCGGTGGTTCGTTCGGGAGCTGGATAGGTAACGGGGCCCGGCGCATTGCCCGTTGGAATGGCGCGACGTGGTCATCGCTTGGCGCTGGGATGGACGGCGGTGCCTACGACTACGTGTTCGCACTCGCGACGATGCCGAACGGCGAGGTGGTGGCAGGCGGTGGGTTCACCTTGGTCGACGGCGCCGTGTCTGCGTACGTGGCGCGACTGGCGCCTACGTGCCCGGCTGCCGCCGTGTCGTCCGGTCAGGGCTGCACTGGCTCCGGCGGCCCCAACGAGCTGGGCGTGACGAGTCTGCCGTGGGCGGGTGCGACGTTCCGTTCCCTCGCCACCGGGTTGGCAACGAACGGCAAGGCGGTCGCGGTGTTCGGCTTCTCGACACTGTCACTGCCGATTGTTCAGCTGCATCCCGCGGGCACACCGGGGTGCACTCTGCTCGTCAACGGCGACATCGTCATCAACGGAGCACGCGGCGGCGGTACCGTTGCCAGCGCGCTGGCCATCCCCGCGGTGTCGGCCCTCGCTGGCGGCGTGTTCCACCACCAGGTGGTATCCGCCGAAATCGACTCCACCGGCAACATTGCGGCAATCACGAGCACGAACGCGCTGCAGCTGACCATCGGCGCCTTCCAGTGACTGGCATCTGGAGGCTCGCCTGCGCCTCGACCCGAGCGGTCGGCGCCATGGTCCCGCCGCAGAGGCACCCGTTCAGCGCATGCGGATGAGGGCGGGACGATCCTGCGCGCCGCGGATCGCCGCGACCGCGTCGCGCACCGCCTGCGCCTTCTTCTGGCTCAGCTGCTTCGGGAAGTCGCGCTCCTCGTTCTCGAAGTAGTCGGCGATGCGCAGCAACTCCGGAATGTGCGCCTGCGCATGCGCTCCGTACGCAAGCAGCAGCTGCACGACCTCCGGCACGCGATGCTCGCTGCCGTGCTGCTTCATGTGCCGCACGTAGTGCACGCACGCCGCGAGGCCCTCCTCGACGTGGTGCTTGGCCAGCAGCTTCAGCCCGGCGGTGCGCACGCCGTCCTCGAACATCTCGCCGCTCGGCGGCGGCTGCATGATCGCTTCGAGGATCGCGGGCAACAGCGGCTCGATCGTCGCGAACGACATCCAGTCGTAGACGGTGGCGACGGCACTGCGCGCGCGGCCGTCCTCGTTGCGCAGGCCGGAACGGATCGCCGCATGCAGAGCCTCCAGGTCGACACCCTCGAGCGGTCGCCGCAGCATGCCTTCGCGACGGTCGAACAGGATGAAGCAGAGGTAACGCTGCTCCATGCCGCGTGGATCCGTCGTCGCCGGCGCCTTGGCGAGCGCCGTGAGCAGCTTCGGCAACGCCGGCATCGCCGCCTTGCCGATCTGCCCGAGCGCTTCGGCCGCCTTGACCCGCAGCCACAGGTCGTTGTGCTCGAGGCAGGCCTGCAGTGCTGGAACGGCCGGTGCGGCGGCACCACCCAGCCGCGCCAGGGCCTGGCAGGCGCCGTAGCGCGCCGCCAGCGGGTCGGGCGTGGCTGCGGCCGGTGCTGGCTCCGTGAGCATCGCCACCAGTGCGGGCACGACCGCGCCCTTGCTGCGGGTCAGGGCCATCGCGGCGCGTTCGCGCACCACCGGCGACCAACTCCGCAGCCGCTGCAGAAGTTCGGCGTCGTCGAGCGCGGCAAGGGCAGCGACGCGCTCGCGGTTGTCCCAGCCGCGGCCGTCGGCGATCAACGCGGCGGCGTCGGCGGCGGCGAGCGGGCGCACGACCGGCGGTCGTTTGCCGGTCAGCACGAGCTTCTTCGCCGGCAGCGCGTACGCGAGCAGGAACGCGCCGGTCGCGTCCCAGTCGTCGTACGAGTCACCGCGCTCCTCCGGCGGCCCCTGGTGGCGGAACGTTCCGTCCCACTGCCGCGCGAGGTCGAAGTACCAGGCGCCGTACTCCTGCATCCACGCCCCGGTGGCCTGCGCGCCCGACCGCGACACGCCGGGCAGCGCCCACAGCAGGTTGAAGAAGTTGCCGGTGTGGCCGGTGTCGCGTTCCGCACCGTGCGACGCGAGGCTCATCCGCGCGAAGAACGTCGCGGCCGGCTCGTCGCCGACCAGGTCGAACAGCACCGTGCCCATGCCGCACTTGCCGTTGTCCTCGTGCGTCTCGATCCACGGGTCGTGGTCGCCGTACGGGATCGCACCCTTGCCGACGTAGAACCGCAGCAGCGTGACGCTGCGCTCGATCGCGCGGTCGATCGCCGGATCCTTCACTCCGGCCTCGCGCGCCAGCACCAGCGCGATCGTCAGCGGCACACCGGGGGAGTTCATCATGCCGTAGCCGAACAGGCGCCCGTCGGGCTGCGCGAAGCGATGTCCCCACGAACCGACGCGGCTCTGGCCGTTCGCCGCCTCGAGCACGAGCCGCCGCAGCCCCGGCACGACGGAGTCGTCGCCGGTGGCCATCACGTACTCGGCGAGCAGCATGCCCACGTAGCCGTAGTACCAGGTCTGGAAGCCATCCTCCGTGAACGCCGCGGCCCACTGCGCTTCGCGGCGCACCAGCGGCAGGTACTCGGGAACGCCGCTCGCCAACAGCGCCAGCGCGTTGAGGCTGCGCGGGATCGGATCGGGCCGGTAGTTGGGTTCCGCCATGCGGGCCGCCAGCGCCGCGCAGCCCTGCGCGAGGATGCGCTGCGACTTGGTGCAGCCGTACGGCGCCGTCGCGCCGTAGTCGCCGAGCACCGGCAACTCGACGACCACCGTCGCCGTCGCGCCCTTGCGCCACCGCAGCAGCGACAGCCGCCCCTTGCCCGCCGTCGATTCCGCCGCGGTCAGTGCCTGTCCGAACGTGGTGCGCGGATCGTGCGCGAACGGCTGGTCGCCGATGCCCAGGATCACATCGCCGACCGCGAGCACGCCGTCCGCCGGCGACTTCGGCGCGACCTCCGTGATCGCGATCTGTCGCGCCTGCGTCGTGACCATCTTCTCGCTGTACATCCAGCCGCGCGCGCCGGTCGCGCCCAACGTCCAGGTGTGGTCCGCCCCGTTCGGGATCACCCCGCCCCGGGTGAAGTCGGGGTTGTCCTGCGGGCATGCGGCGAGCAGCGGGCCGCCGGCCAGCATGGCGAGCGCTGTCATCCCGCCGGCGAGAGAGAGGGACCAACGACGGGAGCACATCGGCGGCGCATGCTAGCGCTGCGCGCAGGCCGCGACGCGCGCCGAACACGGGCGCGGCGCGAGCCGAGTCGCCGGGCGTTGCCGATGCGGGCCGCGCTACGCTGGAAGTGATGAGGTTCCTGCTGGCGTGCGTCTCGCTCGTGCTCGCCGCTGCGGCCTTTCCCCAGCAGCCGTCCGACGCAGCGAGCCAGGCGACCACGCCGCAGCGCGCGCGGCCCAACGTGCTGCTGCTCTACGCCGACGACTGGCGGCACGACACGCTCGGCTGCGCCGGCCACCCCGTGGTGCGCACGCCGCACCTCGACCGGCTGGCCCGCGAAGGGGTGCGCTTCACGCACGCCGGCGTGACGACGGCGGTGTGCGGCATCAGCCGGGCTTCTCTCCTGACGGGGCAGTGGATGTCGCGGCACGGCTGCCGGGACTTCGGTCCGTGGCAAACGCCATGGAGCGAGACGCTGCCGGGGCTGCTGCGCGCGAACGGCTACCACGTCGGCCACGTCGGCAAGTGGCACAACGGGCCGTTCCCGGCCGAACGCTTCGACGTTGGCACCAGCTACCACGGGCTGCACTGGTATCCGGACGGCGAAGGCGGCCGCATCCACGTGACGCAGCGCAACGAGCGCGACGCGATCGCCTTCCTGCGCGGCCGGCCGAAGGACAAGCCGTTCGCGCTGACCGTCGCGTTCTTCGCGGCGCACGCGGTCGACGGCGACCCGCAGCAGTTCCTGCCGCAACCGGAGAGCATGGCGTTGTACGAGGACGCCGTCGTGCCGGTGCCGCCAAACGCCAACGACGAGTCGTGGCGCCGCCTGCCGTCGTTCTTCACCGACGCCAACGAAGGGCGCAACCGGTGGCGCTGGCGCTTCGACACGCCCGAGAAGTACCAGCGCATGATGAAGAACTACCTGCGCCTCGTGACGGAGGTCGACGCCGCGTGCGGTCGCATCGTCGCGGAGCTGGAGCAGCAGGGCGCGCTCGAAGACACGCTCGTCGTCTTCACCACCGACAACGGCTACTACCACGGCGAGCACGGCCTCGCCGACAAGTGGTACCCGCACCAGGAGAGCATCCGCGTGCCGCTGCTCGTGCGCGACGGGCGCCTGCCGACCGCGCGGCGCGGCGCGGCGAACGACGCGTTGGTGCTGTCGGTCGATGTCGCGCCCACGCTGCTCGCGGCGGCGGGGATCCAAGTCCCCGCCGGGATGCAGGGCAGCGACTTCGCGCCGCTCTACCTCGCGCCCGAGCCGCCGCCGTGGCGCAGTGAGTTCTTCTACGAGCACCCGACGCTGCGGGACGCCAACTTCATCCCGGCGTCGGCCGCGCTGGTGCGGAAGGACTGGAAGTACGTCTGGTGGCCGGAGCACAAGGTCGAGCAGCTCTTCGACCTCGCCGCCGACCCGCGTGAGGAGCGCGACCTCGCCGGGGATTCCGCTCACGCCGAGCGGCTCGCCGCGCTGCGCGCCCGGTTCGCAGAACTGCGCGACGCTGCCCGGTGACGGACGTCGGTAGACGTGGGACGGTGGTTGCACGGTGGCAGCTCCCCGTCACGCTGCACGAGGCTGCGTTCTCCGAGGACGCGGCGTTCCGGCCACCGAGGTGCACGACCAGCACGCCGGCCTGCTCGCCGAGCACGAGGCGATCGCACAGAAGTTCTCCTCCGACGACCTCGGCTCGCGGCCGCTCGCGGCCATCACGCGGCTGCCTGGGTACTACCTGGCTTTGCCGCGAACAGCTCCAGCCGAAAATCCACTCGTCGCGACCGGTGATTGCCTCTGGACCTCCGATTTGCTGCAGCACTTCGCCTCGCTGCGGCGAATGCGTTCGAACATCCTGTTACTGCAGTATTCCTACTGCAAGTCGTTCCGACGCACCCCCCGAAGCACCGTTGGTGATCGCAGGCGGCCAGGCATGACGGACACCATCCCCTTCCTGACAGAGATCGACACGCGCGCCGAGGTCAAAGGTTCGCGTGACCCGCTCGGCCTCGTCCCGATCTGGTCCCACTTCGGTCGGCGCGTCGTCGGCAATCTGTCGACCGTCGCGACCAGCCAGCGCGACTTCACCCTCCGCGTGTTCGGGCAGTGGGTCGTCGAGCGCATCGCCGAGCAACACCCCGAGAGCCAGATGCTGCCCGCATTCCTCCGGTTCGAGCAGCTCTGCAGCTACGCACGGTTCTGCCACGACCCCGAGGCCTCGTTCCGCGGCGTGGAGCGTGTGCGGATCCGGCTGGACGGCAACCGGAGGGTTACCTTGTCCGCGGCGCCGGAGCATCAGCTGCTCAGCAACCAGCGCACCTACGGGGTATGGGGCATGTACTCCGTGCCCAGTGCGAACTCGGGCTTGCTGGAGCAGGACCACAGCCTGGCCGAGGCGGGGCGTGTCCTGGTCGAGACCACGTGCTTGCCGTTCCTGCGCACCCTGCGCATCGATCCCGACAAGGACCTCCTCCGGCTGCTCGTGGAGTCGAAGGCCACCGTCGACCTCGACGGCCGCCATGGCCCGCTCGTCGAGGCCCTCGGCAAGCTGCTCGCGCCCTCGTTGCGGGGGCCAGAGCGGCCGCTCTACGAGAGTCATCTGCTGTTCGGTGGGCCCGCGGACCCGACGCATGGGCGCCAGGCCGTGTTGGCGAAGATCCTCGCGAAGACGAGCGGAGCCGGGGATCAGGGCCTGACACCAGCCCTGATGCGTGCGATCAGCAAGGAGGCGGCGACGCTCGGCAGTTCGCAACTCGCGAGCGATCTCGAGGCCATCCGCGTCTGTGAAGGGGTGCTTGCACCCGCTTCCCGCCTCTTCGGGTGGCTTGCCACCTGCGCGAACCAGCCGCGTGAACGGTTGGTGGCGCAGGTGCGGAAGCAACTCGGGGCCGATGCGCCGGTGGACGCCGCGTCCTTCCGCGTCCTGGCGGCCGAGGTGCGTGCCGCTGCCATCGGCGACGCTGACCGGTGGATCGTGGTCGCCGATGCGTTCACGGCCGGCGACTACGGCGCTGTCATCGACGAACTGCTCGCCCTCAACGCGCAGGTAATGAAGGGACGCGACGGCGCGCCATGGTTGGAGTTTCGCGACGGCAAGCTGGCAGTGCGTTTCCGCGACGAAGCGGCGGAGTTGCCCCGGGCCAAGGAGCTGCCACAGCTGTGGCAGCACTCGTACTTCGTCGACTCGCTGTGCACGCTGGTCGCCCAGGTCTGGGGTCGCGGATGAGCGGGTTCGCCAGCCAGATCCTGTCGCGGGCCCTCACCGACCAGATCGCCGGCCGGAAGGTGCGGACCGCGTTGTTCCTGACGTTCGAGTTCGACCCAGGCTTCTTCGAGGGGGAGATTCTGCCGACGTTGTTCGACGAGGCCTACAGCCACGACGAAGCGGTGAAGCTGCTGCAGCTCGAGGATGCGATGCGATCGCTGGTTGCGCCGATCGCGGTCTACTACGACCTCCACGGCTTGCGCGCCGAGGGCGGTGGATCGCGGTTGGAGATCCAGCGCGTGCCGATCCGCCACACGACCGGCATCTTCCATCCGAAGAACGTGTTCGTGCTCGTCGAGGGCGAGCCCACCGAAGACGGGGAGACGCCGCAGGCGCTGCTGGTTGCCACGCTCTCAGCAAATCTCACGCGCTCCGGCTGGTGGGAGAACGTCGAGTGTTGCCACATCGAGGAGATTGCAGCCGGCAGCAAGACGTGGCTGAAGGAGCCGCTGCAGAAGCTGTTGCGCCGGCTGCGGGAGCGAGCGGCGTCGCAGGACGCCCAGCCGGCTCTGGAGCGCATGCTCGACTTCCTGCGCGGCACCGTTGCCCGCGAGCGGGCCAGTGACACGAGTCGGTTCCTCGCCTTCTGGGGTGGCGAGGGGCCGCTCGTCGACTTCCTTCGCGAGGCCGCCGGTGGCTGGCTCAAGGGCTGCTTCCTGGAGGTGCTGTCGCCCTTCTTCGACGATGCGGACGCCTGCCGGCCGCTGCAGGACCTGATCGACGCCTTCGAACCGAAGGCCGTTCGCGTGCTGATGCCTATGGTGGACGGCATCGCGACCTGTTCGCCGGCGATGGCTGCGTCGATCGCGGCGATGCCCGATGTGGAGTGGGGCGAACTGCCGGCGGACTTCTTGCGTCGTGGGAAGTCCGCCGACGCCGGGACCCGTCGCGTGCACGCCAAGGTCTACCGGTTCTTCCGGCAGCACCCGAAGCTGGAGTTGCTCTTCGTCGGCTCGGCAAACCTCACGTCGGCGGCATTCCAGAATGGCGGCAACTGGGAGACGGGGCTCCTCATCGATGTCGATCCCCCGCGGCAGCCGGAGTTCTGGATGTCTGTTCGCAAGCAGCTGCCGACGGAGTTCCGGACCGAGCGCGAGGAGGGCGAGTCGGCGACCAGCCAGGGATCCCCGCTGCAGTTGCGCTATCGCTGGGATCTCGGCACGGCCGAAGCGTTCTGGGATGCCAAGGCGGGGAGCCGCCGGCTGCGTGTACTGGTCGCGGGGATTCTCGTAGGCGAGATCGCGGCGTTGCCGCCACAGAAGTGGACGAAGCTCGACGCCGCGTTCGCGAAGGCGCTGTGCGAACAGCTGGTCAGCACTTCGTTGCTGCAGGCGAGCGAAGAGGGTGGGGAGGCGCGCTTCGTCCTGGTGCAGGAGGAAGGCATGGCGAGGCGGCCATCCTTGCTGCGAAGCCTGTCGGTGGCGGACATCCTGCGATGCTGGTCCCTGCTCACGCAGGACCAGCGCAATGCGTTCCTGGCCGAGCGCGGCTACCTGCTGACTGGCAAGGACGCCGAGCGGATGCATGCGGAACGAGCCATCGGAACCGACAGCATGTTCGACCGCTTCGCAGGCATCTTCCACGCCTTCGGCGGACTGGAGCGGTCGGTGCGCAAGGCTCTGGAGGATCCGAAGCACCCGGGGCGCGATGCCGAGCACCGCCTGTTCGGCAGCAAGCACGATTCCCTCGGGCACCTGCTCGAGCGGGCGCTCGCCGACCCGCAGATGGACGACTTGTCGCGCTACGTGCTCTGGCTCTGCGCCGAGCAGACGTGGCATACGCTGCGCGACGAGTTCGGCGCGTTCTTCGCGGCGCATCGGCAGCTCGCCAAGGACGTGCAGGATCGCTTGGGCCAGGTGGGGGAACTGCGTGGCCGCATCGTGGCCAAGGACCCGCAGGCGATGACCGCATTCCTCGACTGGTTCGAGCCGCACTTCCGGCGGCGCGCCGAAGTCCGCGAGGTCGAGGCATGATCGACATCGCCGTGGCCGAAGCGCTGCTCGACTTCGCCAGTCGTGGCCTCGATCCTGGTCGTGCCCGGGCACAGCTCGAGGGTGCGGTCGCGCTGCACAACCTCCTCGAACGGCACGGCGTCGCCTACCTGGCCGACGAGGTGGGCATGGGCAAGACGATGGTGGCACTCGGCACCGTTGCACTGTTCCGGCACTTCCAGCCGGACTTCCGCGTGCTGGTGATTGCGCCGCGCGAGAACATCCAGAAGAAGTGGGAGCGCGAGGCCGGGACGTTCTTCAGCCAGCACCTGCGCTTCGCGGACATCCATGGGCGTGGGGTCGACGACCGGCCGGCGCGGCCACGCATCGTGTGCGACAGCGTGATGGACCTCGTCGAGGAGACGTTGGTCGACCCCAACCGTGACTTCTTCGCGCGCCTGACCAGCTTCAGTCTCGGGCTCGGCAACGACGTGTCGACGGAAACCAGGCGTCTGCGCGAACGGTTGCGCCGCGTGATGCCGTGGGTGGGGCCAGACGCGCTCGACCTGCGCGACAAGGACGGCTTCAAGCGGTCCTTCGCTCGCCTGGCCAACTCGGTACTGCCGGATTTCGACCTCGTGATCGTCGACGAGGCCCACAACCTGAAGGGCGGCGTCGAGACCGCGGCAGCGCGCAATCGGGTGCTCGCTGCGTTGCTCGGCGGCCAGGAGGCGGTCGGCGGTCCGGCGTCCGCACACGGGACGCGTTGCAAGCGCGTGTTGCTGCTGTCGGCGACGCCGGTGGAAGATTCCTACCGGCACTTGAGCAACCAGTTGGCGGTCTTCGGACGCGAGACGGCGTTTCCGGAACTCGTGGCAAGCGAGAGCACGCCGGAGGCGCGGCGCGAGGCCGCGGCACGATTCCTGATCCGCCGGGTGACCGAACTGCAAGTTGGCGGCAAGCGCCTGACCCGCAACCTGTACCGCAGCGAATGGCGTCGCGGCGGGGTCGTGGATCGTACGCACGCGATCTCGCCGACCGACGATCGCCAGAAGCTCGTGGTGGCCCTGTTGCAGAAGAAGGTGGGCGAGTTGCTTGGCCACGAGCGGTTCCGGGCTGGCTTTCAGATCGGCATGCTGGCGTCGTTCGAGAGCTTCCTCGAAACGAGTCAGGTCGTTCCCGACGACGCGGACGACGGAGTGCCAGGCACCTTCGACGATGCCGAACAGACCGCCGACGCGACCGAGCGCGCAGGCATCGACACGGGCGCGGTCAACCAACTGGCGGCCAGCTACCGTCGGCGCTTCGGAGCGGAGTTGCCGCACCCGAAGATGGACGCCGTCGTCGAGGCGTTGACGACGTCGTGGCTCACCGGGGAGAAGACGTTGGTGTTCGTACGCCGGGTCGCGTCGGTGAAGGAACTCCGGCGCAAGCTCGAAGATCGCTACGACGTTTGGCTGCTGTCCTACCTGCGAGAGCGACTGCAGGGCCTGCCGACCGCTGCGCGGCGGCAGTTCGAGCAGGTCGTCGTGGACTACCAGACGCAACGCAAGCGTTCGCAGCCGACGTTGGACGCAACCGGCAGTGTGCCAAAGGCGGAAGAGGACCGCGGTGGCACGGATACGTTCTTCGCTTGGTTCTTCCGCGGCGAGGGGCCGAAGGACGTGTTCAGCGGCGCGGTGTTGCAGAAGCGCTTCAAGGACCAGAGTGGCGCCTTCGTCACGTTCTTTTCGCGCAACCACGTTGCGGAGATCCTCGGCGTGCGGCCTGGGCAGGTCACCGCGGCACTGGCGCAGGCCCTCGGCGTCGATGAGGCACTGCTACGGGCCAAGCTCGCCGAGACGGCGCGCTCGTTCTTGCGCGACGCGCAGAAGCAGCAGCGCGCCGACGTCTTCGAGGCCTTCCAGAAGGCCGCGGTGCAGTTGCTGCACGAGCACGAAGGGCCGCTGCAGACGCCGGCGCGCATCGTGTGGCAGCACGTGTTCGACGGTGGGATCGAGGCGCGGCCGATGCGCGGGCCGATCGAACTCGGGGACTGGCTGGAGCAGCCGACGTTCTTCACGGAGCTGATGGCCCGGCCTCATCTGCGGAAACGGATCTGGCCCGAGTCGAAGCACGTCGACCAGGGTGACGCCTTCCGCGAGAGTGAGCTGCGGGCTCAGTTGCTCGCTGCTGCTCAGCGGCTGGGCCATGGGTTGATCGACCTCTGGATCCAGGTGGTGCTCGAACTGCAGTCGATCGAGACTGGGCGTCGCATCGAGGATGGCCCTGGTGTCGCGCTTGCCCGGATCCAGACCTACCTCGAGCATCTCGACGGCCAGCGCCTGGCGGGTTCGGGATCACGCTGGAACTGCTTGCGGGAACTCGCGGACATCGCCGCGCACTTCGAGCAGATCCTCGAGTCCAACGCGCCGGAGGCGAAGGGCGCGTCCTTGCGTGGCACGGCGGCGGTGTTCGGTCGTCTGCTCGGCCGGCAGCAGCCGATCGGCGGCATGGCCGGCGCGGTGAACCAGACCCTGGTGCGGCAGTTCCGCATGCCTGGCTATCCGCTCGTGTTGATCAGCACGGACCTCCTGCAAGAGGGCGAGGACCTGCACTTCTTCTGTTCGTCGGTCATCCACTACGGCATCGAGTGGATGCCGTCCGCGATGGAGCAGCGCGTCGGTCGCGTCGATCGCGTGCGGTCGCTCGCGCATCGGCGCATGCAGGGGCTCGATCGGCCGCTCGGAGAGGACGACAAGGTGCAGGTCTACTACCCGTACCTCGCGGACACCGTCGAGGTCGTGCAGGTGGCGACCGTGCTCCGGCGCATGGACAGGTTCTTGGAACTCATGCACGAGGACCTGGTGGTCGAGCGTGTGCACGACTCCCGCATCGACACGGCGAAGGAGATGCTGCGCGATGTGCGCATCCCGGAGCCGCCGAAGGGGCTGCTGCGCACGGCGTTCGCCGTGCGACCCGAGGACCTGCGTGGCGACGTGCGTGAGCTCGCCGTGATGCCGGAAGCCGCCGTGCGTGCACGTGCGCGGCTGGCTGCGGTCGCCGCACCGCTGGCGCGGGACCTGCAGGTGACTTGGACGACGTCGACGCGCCATCACTGCCTGCTCGGAACCGTGCGTGTCGGCTCGCGGGTGCAGCCGTTCACGCTCTACCTCGAGTCCCACGGGCGCCGTCTGGTGCTGAAGTGCATCAGTCCCGTTGGGTCGGTTGACGTCAGCGAGCGTCAGGACCGACTGCGCCTGCTCGGCCAGCGGCGCCGCGCGCGACTCGGAGCGATCGAGACGAACTCCGAGACTCGGTACGACCTGACGGTGGAGGCCGACGTCGTATTAGGAGAAGCGCCGGAGCACGACGCTGCTCGCGCAGTCTGGCTGGTGCGGCAGGTGGTCGAGGAGGCCGATCAGTTCGAACAGGACATGCTGCCGGGTCGTGATCACACGATCGACCAGTTCCAGCCCAACCTCGAGGACGAGTCCCATGGCGATCGTTGAGTGGCAGGCGTGGTGCAAGGCCGAGGACCTCGCCGTCGACGGCGACGTGGTCGAGGTGACGGTGGGTCGGAGCCGCAAGCACCGGATCACGGTGGAGGACTGTGGGGACGCGCTGCGGCTCACCGGTGTCGTGGTGGGGAGTCGGCGCAGTGATCAGGATGGTCTGGAGGTCGAGGTCTGGCAGCGCAACCGGCGCCTGATGCTGGTTGGCATGCGCTTCGACAAGCAGGATCGGCTGATCGGCGAGAGTTGGGCCCCGAAGGCCGGCTTGGTGCAGGACGAGTTCCTCCTCTACCTGCGAACGCTTGCCCGGGAGTGCGATCGCTACGAGTTCCAGCTGACCGGGCAGGATCGGCTGTAGCGGGGCCTACGCCGCACAGGCGACCTCGCGTGAAGGACACACTTCGTCTCGCCTTCGCGTTCGACAAGTAACCCAAGTTCCCACACCAGCCGCCCCGCAGCGGCCATGCACTTCCACGTCACTTCGTCTCGACGCGTCGCAGCAGCACGTCGACGATCAGTGGAGACGTGGCCCGCGTGTCGATCGCAATACCGCCCGCGGGCATGCCGACGACCTCGTGCGAGCCCCAGTAGCTGAGCGTGAAGACGTCGCTGGGCAGCCCGCACCAGCCGTACCACTCCGACCCGTTCCACGAAAAGCGCCGACCGCCGGGCATCGACGCAAGGGCAGGACGCGGCGACGTGCCCGGCCGCTGCCTGCCCAGCGCGACCCGGAGCTTGTCGGCGGGCTCCCCGGTCGGATGCGCTTCCGCCTCCGCGGGTCCTGCGTCGCGGCCGAGGTACAGCCCCTCGCTGGCCTCGTCGAGATCGACGCGGGCGTTGTCGGCGGCGAGCCGCAGCAACACCTGCCGCCCGGGCAGCACCACGTCGTCCGCGAGGTCGTGGGTGTCGACGACGAGCTGCAGCGGCTTCCTGGCCTTGGACCCTGCGCCGCGGCGCGTCCACGCCCGCCACGCACCGGGTCCGAGTCGCACGGCGAACGTGCCGTCGCTCTTCGTCGTCTCGACCCGCAGCTCGCCTTCGGCATGTTCGATCCAAATGTCGTTCGGGCCGATGACGACCACGCCGTTCTCATCGACGACGCGGCCGCGCCACCAGCGCCCGCCCGGTGCTGTGCCGAAGCGAACGCTCACCGTGGTGGCCTTGCTCGCGTTCAGCTCGCGCCGCTCTTCGCGGTACCCGAAGGCCACGTCGCCGAGGCACGTCACGCGCAGCGACGCGTGCGGCAGACCGGTCAGTTCGAACTTGCCCAGCTCGTCGCTCAGTCCGACGTACGTCGTGACCTTCTCCTCCTTGTCACCCTGCTTCTGGATCGGCGCCGCCGTGATCACCGCCCCCGAGCGCGGCAGGCCGTTGCCGTCGTACACCGTGCCCCGCAGCGTCACCGGCCCGAACCCGATCTCGACGAAGACCGGCTTCTTGTAGACCGGCCCGGTCGCGCGCCACAGCATCGTCTGCTGGTGCATCACCCAGGCGATGACGCCGTGAGGGTGCTGTCCGTCGAAGCGCGCGATGCCATCGACGTCGGTGCGCGACGTGCCGTCGATCGGCCGCACGCGGCGCACCACGTCGAGCCACGCCAGTTCGTCGCCCCACGTCTTCCGGATCGCCACGAAGAACGCATCGTGCCCGACGACCTTCGTCTCGCCCGCTTTGACTTCGATGCGCAGGCCGCCGCTGGTGCCACCGACGTAGTGCGCGCCCCAGAGGTCGTAGAACCGCTTTCGCGCCAGCTGCTCCGCCAGTTCGGGATCCGTCGCGTTCCGGCGCGCTGCCACTTCGGAGTCCGCCAGGTCCGCGGGCAGCGGCTGAGATGCCAGGGAGCTGGGGCTTGGCTCGGCCGGCCCGCGCAGCGGTGGCTCGGATGCAAACCAACCGAAGGCGAGCATCAGCGCGAGGGCCACCGCGCCCAGCGCAAGGGCGATGGCGCAGAGCACGAGGGGGCGAGTGCGGCGCATGGCGGGGCGGGAACGGGCGAGGGTGTGGATTCCTCCCACTCGCTGCTGACAGCGTGCCGATGCCCAGCGGCGGCCGCAAGGCCACCGCGATGCGCCGCGTCGGCGCGGGTCAGCGGGGCTTGAACACCCTGTGTCTGCGATCGCCGCCGGCGACCAGGTAGGCGATCAGGTCCATCACTTCGTCCTGGTTCATCAGCGCGATCGTCGCCGGCGGCATCATCGACACCGGCGATGGCTCGATGCGGACGACGTCGGCACGGGGTACCTTGGTCAGCACGCTCAGGTCGTGCGGGTTCATGCCGATCGCCAGCTCCCGGTCGTTCCGGTAGATCAGACGGCCGTAGAGCACCTTGTCGTTCGCGAGCTCGACCTTGCTGGCCTGGTACTGCTCGGAGATCGACTGGCTCGGTTCGAGGATCGCGATCAGGATGTCGCGGATCGAGTAGCGCTTGCCGACCGAGCCGAGGTCCGGGCCGGAGTAGCCACCGGAGCCCTGGAAGCGATGGCACGCCACGCAGCGGCCGGCCGAGAACATCTGCTTGCCGTTCTCGAAGTCGCGCCCGGCGAGTTCCGTCGCGAACAACGGCATGACGCTGTCCATCGTCCATGCGCCGGGAGGGCCCTTCGGCAACGGCAGCGTGCCGAGGTCGACGGTGGCGATGTCGCCGAGCAGCCACGACACGGCGGCGGCGTCCTCGGGCGTCAGGTGCGCGATCGCATCCTCACGAATGGCGCGGATGTAGCCGGCGAAGCTCTTGCCGCCGTCCTTCTTCAGCGTGTCGTGCAACCACGTGAAGTAGTACTTGCGGAGGTCGAGCGTCCATCCGGACTGCACGCGCCGGATCGCGTAGGCGTAGTGGATGTTCTGGCTGTTCGGCGTGTTCGCCATCGTCTTCAGGATGGCTTCGCCGTACTCGTGCCGGGCCAGCATCGCCTTGTCGTAGGCGAGCGCCTTGGTCGCCGTGCTCTGCATCAAGGCGATCGTCTTGTGCACCACGTTCGGTGCATCCAGGCGGCTCAGCACGCGGCACAGTTCGGCGTCGAGGGTCTCGTGGTGGGCCGGATAGTGCGGATCCAGGTTGTCGACGATCGCGCGCACGTCGGCCGCCGACGGCGGGTCGAGCCGCAGCAGGCACAACGAGTAGGCGCGCAGCAAGGCCAGGCGGTCCTCGACCGACAGCGGTGCGAACGGCACGGCGTTGAGCTTGCCCAGGGCCCGACTCGACAGCTCCTTCGCGCCGTGACGTGCGAGCGCGATCGTCGCGTAGATCACCGCGCGCGGCTCCGTCTCGGCGAACACCTTCTCCTGCCACAGAGCCAGGTCCTGGTTCTCGATGGCCAGCCGCGCGGCGTAGCGGATGTTGCGGTCGCTGTGCGAGAGGTGCGGCCACGCGGCGGCGATCGCCGCGGCCCCGGGCCGGTTGCTGCCGTGATAGGCCTCGAGCGAACCGCGCAGATCGCGCAGCGGCTGGTTCGCGACGAGCGTCTTCGGCGAGCCGTCGCGCGGCTTGCCCGTGTAGCGGATGCGGTAGAGCTTCGACGCCGTGTTGCGGCCGCCGACCAGGAAGTACATGTGGCCGTCCGGGCCAAACCGCATCGCCGAGATGTTCAGCGGCGAGCCGGTGAGGAACTGCTTCGCGGTCCCGGTGTAGCTCGAGCCGTTCTCTTCGAGGTCGATGGTGTAGATGGTCCCGAAGGTCCAGTCGCAGGCGAACAGCTTGTCCTGGTAGTAGGCGGGGAAGTTCGAGTGGTGCCCGAAGCCGAGGCCGGTGGGAGAGCCGGGGCCGATGTCGACGACCGAGCCGTTGCTGTCGGCGAAGTACTCCGGCCACTTGGTCGAGCCGGCCCGCCAGCCGAACTCCGCGGCCGACGTGACGTGGTTGATGCGCGTCGGGCGATACCACGGACTGCCGATGTCGAACTCGAGGTCGGAGTCGAAGGTGAACATCTCGCCTTCGCGGTTGATCGCGAGATCGACGGCGTTGCGCAGCCCCGAGGCCACCATCGTCCAGTCCTTGCCGTCGGGCGAGATCCGGCAGATCCAGCCGCCGGGAGCTTCGATGCCGACCGCATGGCCCTGCGGATCGGGCATGCCCTGGAGCAGCGAATCCTCACGCCAGACCGGCGGTTGCAGGCTCGGCACTCCCGGCGGCACGCGCGAGTGGTTGCCCGAGATCAGGTAGAGCGCCTTGCCGTCCTCGGTCGGGATGATGCAGTGGGCCGAGTGTTCGTAGCCCATCTCCAGCGGCTTGATCTTCGTGAACTCGTCGTAGGTGTCGTCGCCGTCGGTGTCGCGGATCCGATAGAAGCCCTTCATCGACGACATGTAGAGGCTGTCGAACGCGTACAGGAATCCGAGGGCGCCGCCGACGGTGCGCTTGCCCCACGGCACGGGCTCGTAGGGAAAGCCGGCGAGGCTCTCGACGTGCACCTTCGTCGCGGGATCGCCGGACTTGCCGAGCGTGACGCGGAACACTCCCTGCGTGTCCTGGTCCGACACGATGAGCCGGCCCTTCGGGTCGAACGCCATCGCCACCCACGAACCCTGTTCCTCGGGAACGGCGTAGACCAGCTCCGCATCGAAGCCCTCGACCAGCGTGATGTTCGTGTCGGGGTCGAGCACGAACTGGTCCGTCTCGACTGCCGTCTCGCTCCGGCCGAGCAAGAGGTAGGCGAGCGTCGCCAGGAGCAGCAGCAGCACGACAAGTTGCTTCATCAGGCCATCCGTGCGGGCATCCGAAGGTGCGCCGCGTCCTGTTGCCAGTTCCAGGAACGGGCCGTGGCGGTCGCGTAGCGACTCAGCGGTAGGCGGCGACGGGCTTGGGCACCACGCCGAGGCGCGCGTAGTCGAAGCCGGTGTCGAGCGGTGCGTAGGGGCCGACGTACGCGACGCTGCGATCGGGCGTGATGCGATCCTCGAGGCCCATGCACCAGTACGCGGCGTTCACCGCGATGCGCCGCACGCCTTCGCTCTCGAAGTCCGCGCCGCTGCCCATCGTGAAGTGGAAGACGCGCGCGGTCTTGCCGAGGTTGCCGGTCCACGTCTTGGTCCACGCCACCGGCAGCGGTTCCTTCTCGGGGTTCGGTGCGTCGCCGTGCTTGCGGCCCAGCAGCGGCTGGCCGAGCACCAGCGCCGTGCAGCCTTCCGGCAGGCTGCTGCCCTCGCGGTACGTGCGGTAGACGTCGGACGGTCCCCAGACATCCGTGACGCCGCGCAGGATCGGGTGCGCGAGTTGTTCGGGGATGAGGATGCCGCGCGTGCTGTCGGCGTGCCAATTGCCGTGGTGGCCGAGGAACGTGCCGCCGAGCACGTCCTCGCCGAACCGCACGCGCTTGCCGTTCACCTGGTACGGGAAGGCGCCGAGGAAGCCGTGGTTCGCCGTGCGCAGCGCGACGATCGGCTTGCCACTGTCGAGGTAGTCGAGGATGTGCGCGAGCTGGGGCGCTGGCAGGGTCATGAACCGCGTGAACAGGATCAGCAGGTCGGCCTTCGCGAGGTGTTCGAGCCCCGGGATGTCGTGCACGATCGACTTGTCCTCCTGCGCCGTCTTCTGGGTCGGATCGACGAGGCCGTCGTGCTGCGCGAACAGCACCGTGCAGTGGAAGCCATGGTGGGTGGCCAGCACCTTCGCGAGCATCGGCATCGACTGTTCGCTGCGGTACTCCTGGTCGGCGGCGACCAGCACGATGTGCTTGCCGCTGCCGGGGCCGTCGCCGCCGGGGTAGACGAGCCAACGGGGATCGTCGGCCACCGGGTGCGGGGGGGGTGGCGGAGCTGCGCACGAGGCGAGCAGCAGCAGGACCGCTCCCATCGTGGCCAGGGCCGAACCGGGCAAGGGGGACTTCACGTTCATGACCTCGCGTTCCGGTTCAAGAGGTGGCGGGGATGGCGACTTCGCACCCGACGAGCGGCTGCGAACGAGCATGCAACCAAAGTGCGAGGGTCTCGCCAAGAACGACCCCGCTTCGCCGCGAGAGACGCCGCGCGCTTCAGCCGCAGCTGCCGCAGCCCGCTTTGGTGCCGCAGAGACGCGCCTCGATGGCCTTCGACGTCGGCGTGATCGACAGCCCGCCGAGGGCGGTGCAACGCAGCTCGCGAGCCATGTTCTCACTGATCTGGCGATGCGCGTCGAGCACCTCGTCGAGCGGGATCAGGTGGTCGTAGCCGGCCAGCGCGATGTTGGCGCACGCGACCGCGTTGGCGGCGCCGGCGATGTTGCGGCCGAGACACGGGGCTTCGACGCGGTTGGCGATCGGATCGCAGACCAGGCCCAGCACGTTCTGCAGCGCGTGGCTCGCCGCCGACAGACCTTGCGCCGCGTTGCCCCCGGCCAGTTCGACCAGCGCTGCCGCCGCCATCGCGGCCCCAGCACCGGTCTCGGCCTGGCAGCCACCGACTTCGGCCGCGAAGCTCGAACGCGTCGCCACGAACACGCCGATCAACCCCGCCGCGAGCATCGCGCGCAGCGTCGTCTCCTCGTCACTGCCGAGCACTTCGGCCGCAGCAACGCAGGTGCCTGGGAACGTCGCGCACGAACCCGCCGTGGGTGCGGCGACGATCACGCCCATCGAGCTCTTCACCTCCATCAGCGCCGTCACGTAGAGGATGGCGCGGTTGAGGATGCCGCCTTCGAGCAGTTGCCCACGCTGCAGCATGGCGGCGAAGCGGTGGCTCTGGCGTGGCAGGATGCGGTCGGGGTACTCGGTGCCGGCGAGGCCCTGGGCGACGCCGCCGCGCACGATGGCGAGGATCTTGCGCATCTGCGCCAACACTTCGTCGGCGCCGATGCCGCCGCGCGCCCCTTCGTACTCGAGCGCGAAGTCCGAGAGCCGGCGCGTCGTCGGGTCGGTGCGCGCGACCATCTCGCCGGCGTGCAGGAAGGGTACGCGGAGGCCCTTGCGCGAACGCACGGGCAGCACCGGGGCAAGTCGCCGCACGGCCTTCACGGCCGGCATCGCCGCGAGCACGGCCGCGTCGACGAACTGCTGCGCGCGCACCACGACCAGGGTCGGATGGCCCCCCGTCACGTCGACCTCGTCGACGTCCGACCGCTGCCGCAAGGCGGCGGCGATCGCCTGGCCGTTGTCGGCGACGTCGAGCACCGTCACTGCGTAGTCGCCGTGCAGCGACACCGGCGCGCCGTCGATCGACACCACTTCGATCATGCCGCCGCCGGTCGACAACGCGACGAGGCGGTGCGTGCGGCCGTTCCTGGCCAGCGTCAGCCGGTAGGTGTTGGGATGCGGGTCGCGCAGTTCCGCGATGCGGATCTCGATGGCGATCCCCGCGGCGCGCACGGCGGCGGCGGAGTCCGGCAGACGCGCGTCGTCCGCGTCCCAGCCGAGCAGCCCGCCGAACAGCCCCATGTCCGAGCCCTGGCTCTCGTGCGTCGTCGCGAGCGAACCGAGGGTGTCGAATTCGCACAGCACCGTGTCGGGGTCGCCACCGCAGAGGTCGCGTGCCAGGCGGCCGATGCGCACCGAAGCCGCGGAGTGCGAACTCGATGGCCCGCGCATCACGGGGCCGACGACGTCGTTGAAGATGCTCGGTGGGAGGGTGGCGGGCATGCGAGTTCCTTCCCGCACCTTACCGCGCGGTCCGTCGGAAGGACGGGATCGAGGCTGCGGCATCGTCGCGTCGCCGGCCTATGCTCCGCGGATGCCCACGCACGCTGCGGCACGGGGTGCTGGTGTCCGTCGGGCGCTCGCTGCGTCGGTGTTGGCACTTGCCGCCGTGCAGGGCTGCAGCGATGCGGGCTCGCGCGGGCGCGAGTCGCCGCCCGTCGTCGCCGGGCTCGCGTCGTCGGGACTCGACGCGCGGGGGCGTGGGCTCGTGCTGCTGGAAGAACTCGGCTGCGTCGCGTGCCACGCGCCTAGCGCCACCACGACCGTCGCCGCGGGTCCAGGGCCTGGTCCCGACCTCACCACCGTCGGGCAGCGGGTGCGGCCCGCGTACCTGACGGAGTTTCTCGCCGATCCCGTCGGCTGCGACCCGGGGACCACGATGCCCGACCTGCTCCGCGATCTCCCGGCGGAGGCGAGAGCGAACGCGGCGTCCGCGCTGGCGCACTACGTGGCGTCGTTCGCGCCGCCCGTGCCCGCCGTGGACGAGCCGGCCGACGCGGCGGCCGCCGAACGCGGCGAGCAGTTGTTCCATTCGATCGGCTGTGCGATGTGCCACGTGCCGCGCCAGAGCGCTGCTGCCGACGGCGCCGCCGTGGACGGCGTGCCATTCCCGCCGCTGGCCGACAAGTACACGCTGCCGGCGCTGCGCACGTTCCTGCTCGCTCCACTGGTGGCGCGCCCTTCCGGACACATGCCGGACTCGGGACTGACGCCGGGCGAAGCGCAGGATCTGGCGCACTACCTGCTGGCCAGCGAACCCCGCCCCGCGGTCGCCGTCGGGAGCAGGCCGGCGCCGGACGCCGCGACGATCGCCGCGGGGCGCACGCTGTTCGCGGCGCATGGCTGCGCCAACTGCCACGCGCTGCCGGACCCGCTGCGAGGGCCGACGCCGCCGCGCCGCGCGCTGCACGAACTCGACGCCGCCCGTGGCTGCTTGTCCGGGCACGCGGGGCCCTGGCCGTTCTACGCGCTGTCGCCGCAACAACGCACCGACCTCGCGACCGCGCTGGCGACGTGGTCGGCGCCGACTCCCGACGAGCAGCGCATCCGGCAGTTGCTCGCCGCGCGCAACTGCACCGCGTGCCACGCGCGCGACGACATCGGCGGCGTCAGCCAGGAACGCGACTTCCTGTGCACCAGCAACGAGGTCGGCATCGGCGAGGAGAGCCGGCTGCCGCCGCGCTTGACGGGTGTTGGCGCCAAGCTGCAGCGCGCATGGCTGCACGATGCGATGGCGCACGGCCAGCGCGAACGCCCGTACCTGCGCACGCGCATGCCCGCCTTCGGCACCGCGGTCGCGGGCGAACTGGCCGAGCTGCTCTCGCGGGCCGACACGCTGCCGCCGCTCGCCCTGGCACCGCTGCCCGAAGGCGACCGCGAACGGCGCGTGGTCCTCGACCTCGGCAAGGCGCTGGTCGGCGACAAGGGCATGAACTGCATCGCCTGCCACACCTTCGCCGGCGAACGCGCCGGCTCGCTTGCCGCGATCGACCTGGTCGCGACCACCGGGCTGCGCTTGCAGCCGCAGTGGTTCGCGCACTTCCTGCGCACGCCGTTGCGCTTCAGCCCCGGCACGCTGATGCCGCAGTTCTTTCCCGACGGTCGTTCGATCCGGCCCGAACTCGGCGACGGCGACGCCGCGCGCCAGATCGAGGCAATGTGGCACTACCTCGCCGAGGGCCGCAACGTCGACAAGCCGAGCGGCATGCGGCGGCCGCCGATCGTGCTGGAGGTCGGCGACGAGGCGGTGCTGCTGCGCCGCAGCGTGGAGCGCACCGGCAAGCGCGGCATCGCGGTGGGTTACCCGCACGGCGTGAATGCGACGTTCGACGCCGAGCGCCTGGCGATGAACCAGATCTGGTGGGGCGGCTTCGTCGATGCGGCCCCGGTGTGGACCAGCCAGGGCAGCGGGGCTGCGCGCCTGGTCGGCAAGGAACGCGTCGAGCTGCCGAATGGCCCCGCGTTCGTGGTGCTCGCGTCGCCCGAGGCGCCGTGGCCTGCGGCGACGCGGCGCGAACTCGGCCACCGATGGCTTGGCTACGACCTCGACGCACAGCAGCGGCCGACGTTCCGCTACACGAGCGGCGACGTGACGATCGAGGACCACGCCCGGGAAGTGCTCGCCGAAGGCGCGCCGGCCGGCTCGCGCCCGCTGCTGCGCCGCACGCTGCGCTGCCGCAGCGACGCGGAGACGACGCTGACGTTCCGGGCCGCGCGCGATGCGCGCATCGACGATCTCGGCGACGGCGGCGTGCAGGTCGGCGACTCGCTGCGGCTGCGCCTGCCCGGGGCCTCGTTCCGCATCCGCCAGGACGGGGACGCGCGCGAACTGCTCGTCGCGCTGGCCGTGGTCCGCGGCAGTGCCGAATGCACGATCGAGTACCGCTGGCTGGAGGGTGGCAAGTGAACGCCGCGAAGATCCTGTGGGTCGGCGCCTGCGCCCTGTCCGCCGCTCCGTGCCAGGAACTCGGCCTTGCCTGGGGCACCGGCGGCGCCGAAGCCGCGTACTACCGCATCGTCGAATTGCCGGTACCGCGTGAGCTCGCGCTCGAGGCCGGCAGCTTCTGCATGTTGCCCGACGGCCGCCTCGCGATCGGCACGCGCCGCGGCGAGATCCTGCTGGTGGAGGGTGCGTTCGACGCGCGCCCGGAGCTGCGCATCACCAGGTTCGCCTCGGGCCTCGACGAAGTGCTGGGCCTCGGCGAGCGCGACGGCGCCCTCTACGCAACGCAGCAGACCGAACTGACGCGCGTCACCGATCGCGACGGCGATGGCCGCGCCGACCACTTCGAGAACCTCAGCGACGTGTGGGGCTTCGCGCACTACCACGAGTTCGCGTGGGGTTCGCCGGTTGGTGCCGACGGCAGCATCCACGTCGTGCTCGGGTTGTCGGACTCGTACCACTACAAGGCCCCGTTTCGCGGCTGGGCCTTCCAGGTCACGGCCGACGGCCGCTCGATCCCGATCGCCAGCGGCATTCGCAGCGCCGGCGGCGTGGCGCCGAACGAGGCGGGCGTGATGTTCTACGTCGAGAGCCAGGGCCCATGGAACGGCTCGTGCTCGCTGAAGCACCTGCGCCCCGGCGGCTTCATGGGCCATCCAATCAGCTACGACGGCTACGACCTGCCCCTCGGCGCGAGCATGGGCAAGAAGCCGCTCGCGCCGAACACGCCCTCGCGCCTGCGCACCGAGTGCGAACGCGTCGAGCAGCTGGTGCCGTACTCGATCGTGTTCCCGTACCGCCGCATGGGGCAGTCGATCACCACCTTCCGCGTCGATCGCACCGAGGGGCGCTTCGGGCCGTTCGCGGGCCAGCTCTTCCTCGGCGACTACAGCCTCAGCCTCGTGATGCGCGCGACGACCGAACTCGTCGACGGCGTGTGGCAGGGGGCGTGCTATCCGTTCCGCGAGGGGCTCGGCAACGGCATCCTCGCCGTCGAGTTCTCGCCGCGTGGGCACTTGATCACCGGGGGCACCAACCGCGGCTGGCCCGTGCGCGGCAACAAGCAGTTCGTGCTCGAGCGGCTGGACTGGACCGGCCGCACGCCGTTCGAGATCGAGCGCATCCGCGTCCAGCCGGACGGCTTCCTCGTCGACTTCACCCTGCCGGTCGATCGCGCCACCGCGGCGATCCCCACGAACTACCGGCTCGCGACCTTCACGCACATCTACCACGAGCACTACGGCAGCCCCGAGGTTGACCAGACCACGCCGCGCGTGACGTCGGCGGTGCCGAGCGCGGACGGCCGCAGCGTGCGGCTCGTCGTCGACGGCATGGTGCTCGGCCATGTGCACGAGTTCGATCTGGCGGTGCTGCGGTCCGCCGAGGGCCAGCCGCTGTTGCACAAGAACGCCTTCTACACCCTGAACCGGATCCCCAAGTCCTGAACGGGCGGCGCCGCTGCGCCGCGCGCGACGCGTGAATCGCCGGCCGGCCAGCCTGCTATCCTGCGCCGCGCGTCGGTGGCCCGCTCGCGAATCGAGTTCGTCGCGGCGCGACGCAGTGTTCGAACGTCCCCTCCGAGACTCCTCCATGCCCATGCACACGTGGCTCGTCCTTGCGTTCGCGACCCTCGGCAGCCTTGGCCTCGCTCCTGCCGCCATGGCCGCAAAGCCGCTCACGCAAGAGCCCGAGGCTCTGCGCGCGCTCGACGGCGAGTGGGTCTACGTCGAAGACCGCACCGAGGGTCGCGCGCTCGAGCAGATGGGCCCGCCGATGAGCTCGACGTTCTCGTTTCGCGTCGAGGAGGGTGCGGTCATCCTGGCGCGCGGCCATGGCTCGGGGCACCGCGACGTGCGCGTCGCCCTCGACGGTTCGACCACCGAAGTCGCCGACGCGAAGACGATCACTCGCTACCGCGGCGCCTGGAAGGACGGCGCGTTCGAGCACGAGACCGAGTTCGTGCGCGTGGCGGACGACACGCGAACCGGGCTGTTCCGCAAGCAGTTCCGCATCACGCCCGAGGGCCTGCTCGTGCGCGTCGCGGTCGATCCGACCAAGGAGTCGTGGTCGGTCGCGCTCTACCGCCATCCGCAGGACATCGCGATGCCGGCTCCAACCAAGGCGGTGGTCGGCGACCTCGCCTGGCTGGCCGGCGCGTGGGTTGGAACGAGGGGTGCCGGCGGGGCCACGTCGATCGAGGAGCGATGGAGTCCGCCGCTCGGTGGCGCGATGCTCGGCATGTCGCGCACGGTCGCGCGCGGGAAGATGACCGCGTTCGAGTTCCTGCGCATCGTCGAGCGCGACGGCGGGCTCGTGTACGTGGCGCAACCCGGCGGGGCGGCGCCGACCGAGTTCGTGCTCACCGAGTGGAGCGAAACGCGCGCGGTGTTCGACAACCCGCGGAACGACTACCCCAAGCGCATCGTCTACGAGCGAACCGGCGAAGGCGCCCTCACGGCGACGATCGGCTTCACCAAGGGGGGAACGCCGCGGCGCTTCGAGTGGAAGCGCGAAGGCAGCTGAGGCAGGCATCGGGGTCGACGGTGCCGGAGCTACACTCCGCGGCCGCATGAGTCCTGCGCGCTACCTCCGCCTCGTTCTCGCCGTTCCTCTTCTCGCCGGCACGCTGGCGGCCCAGCTCGAAGTCGCCTCGCCGTTTGGCGACCACATGGTGCTGCAGCGCGACCAGCCGATCGCGCTCTGGGGCAAGGCGAAGCCCGGCGAGACCGTCACGCTCGCACTCGGCGCGGCCACCGCGACGGCCGTCGCCGACGGCACCGGCAAGTGGAGCGCGACGCTGGCGCCGATGCCGGCCGGCGGCCCGCACCAGATCGCGATCCGGTCCGGGAGCGACGTGGTGCAACTGAGCGACGTGCTCGTCGGCGAGGTCTGGTTGTGCTCGGGCCAGTCGAACATGGAGTGGTCGCTGAAGCAGCTGGACGAGACGGCCGCGAGCGATGGGTCGCTGCGGCTGCTCAAGGTGCCGCGCCTCGCGACGGGCGTCGAACAGGAGTCGTTCCAGGCCAGTTGGAGCGTGTGCGACCCGACGACCGCGGCGACGTTCTCGGCGGTCGCCTACCACTTCGGGCGCGAACTGCGCGCGCGCCTCGACGTGCCGGTCGGCCTCGTGCAGAGCGCGTGGGGCGGCACGCCGGCCGAGAGCTGGACGCGGCGGGCGGCGATGGCGCAGCACGAGGTCACGCAACCGATCGTCGAACGATGGGACGCCGCGATCGCTGGCTGGCCCGAGGCGCAGAGGGCCTACGAGCAGGCGTTGGCGGCGTGGGAGCAGGCAGCGAAGAAGCCGGCGGAGCCGGGAGAGAAGCCGGCGGAGAAGCCGCGCGCGCCGGCCGGGCCGCACAGTCCGAACTGCGCGAGTTCGCTGTGGAACGGGATGATCGCGCCGCTGGTGCCGCTGTCGATCCGTGGCGTGATCTGGTACCAGGGCGAGAGCAACGCGACGCGTGCCTTCCAGTACCGCACGCTGTTCCCGGCGATGATCGAGGACTGGCGCGCGGCGTTCGGCCGCGAGTTCCCGTTCCTGTTCGTGCAACTCGCCAACTTCGTGCCAGCGGAGAACGCGCGGCAAGCGTGGGCCGAGTTGCGCGAGGCGCAGCTGCTTGCCCTGCGGCTGCCGAAGACCGGCATGGCGGTCACGATCGACATCGGCGACAGCGCCGACATCCATCCGAAGAACAAGGTCGACGTCGGCAAGCGCCTGGCGGCGGCGGCGCTGGGGCTGACGTACGGCCTGAAGGTCGAGCCGTCGGGGCCGCTGTTCGAGGCGGCGACGTTCGAGGGTGGGCGCGCGCGGGTCACGTTCCGGCACGCCGGTGGTGGCATCGTCGTGAAGGGCGAGGCGCCGAGCGGGTTCATGATCGCGGGCGCCGACCAGAAGTTCTGGCCGGCGACGGCGCAGATCGACGGTGCCGCGGTGGTGGTGTCGAGTCCCGAAGTCGCCGCGCCGGTGGCCGTGCGCTACGGCTTCGAGTGCGACCCCAAGTGCAACGTCTACAACCGCGAGGGGCTGCCGGCCTCGCCGTTCCGCAGCGACGACTGGCCGCTCGTCACCCGCGACGCGCGGTGAACCCGCTGGTCGCTGCCGCGCGGCGAGAGGCGAAGCCCACGCGCTGACCGGAACGATCGGCTACGGACGCGTGGCGGCGAACACGCCCTGGGGCAGTCCGGCCACGAGATCCGGCAGGTCCTTCCACCGCACGAGCTCCGGGCACAGCGGCAAGCGGTTGCCGTCCAGCGCGTAGCTCGGCCCGAGATCCGCAGCGAACACGCGCGTGATCCGTGCACACAGCCCCGCCGCGAGCACCGCGACGACGCCACACTCGCCGCGCGCCTCGACGACGACCGGCGCCTCGCCCGGCAGGCTCGCGCACGCCGTCGCCAGATCCACCGCCGCCTGGTACCCCTCGCCGCGGCCGAGCAGGATGCCGTTGCGCTGCCACGCCGCGCGGAACGGCGACCACTCGCCGTACGGCCGGGGATCGACGAGCACGCACCGCGCCGGCAGCCCTTCGCGCGCGACCGTCGCCATGCCCGCCGGATCGACCACCACGTGCCATGGTGCACTCGCATCGCCGCCCGCGTCGCGCACCCGAACGCCGATCGGCACGCCGTCCTTGCCGTCGACGACGCCGCTGCGCCAACCGTCGTCGTTGCCGGCCGCGAGACGAAGCGGGCGCCGCATGATCGCCAGATCGAGTCCGGGCGCGAGTGCCGGGAGTCCGTCGACCTTCGGCCGTCGCGACAGGTGTTCCTTCGCCATCGCGCGCGCGTCGAGACGCACCGGCGGCCGTTGCTTCGCCAGCGCCTGCATCTCCGCCAACGAGAACAGACCGCCCGCCGGTTCGGCGACGAGCGGCTCGGCCGCGTCCGCGGCGAACTTGCTGCGCAGGAACGTGTAGACCGCCTCGCGGAACGGCCGGTCGTAGTTGTGCCCTTCGTCGGCGTGCCGCGAGCCAGGCGGCGCACCGCCGAGCCGCGTCCAGTGGGCGGCAAGTTCCGGCAGGCCTTCGCGCGGGAACGCGTGCGTCCAGTCGCCAGTGACCGAGCCGAAGAACACCGGCCGCGGCGCGAACACCGCGCACATCTCGATCACGTCGGTGCCCGCCGCGAGGCGCGGCACGTGGTTGCAGCCGCAGTGCGCGCTGGTGTCGTCGACGATCTCGGCGAAGTAGCAGGCCATCACCACCGGTGCTGCCGCGGCGATGCGGTCGTCGAGCGCCATCAGGTAGTAGGTCTGCTGCGCACCACCCGAAGCCCCCGTGCAGGCGATGCGCGCGGGATCGACGTCGTCGCGCACCAGCAGCAGGTCGATCGCGCGGTGGTTGTGCCACGTCATCGCGCCGAGCGAGTTCACGCCGCTCGCGACGTCCTCGACGTGCACCGAGTCGACGGCGAGCGCCGTCCAGCCCAAGCGTGCGAACGCGGCGCAGCGCGCCAGCACGACCGGGTGCATTGCGCCGTTCGCCCAGTGGCCGTGCGGGTTCAGCACCGCCGGGCGGCGGCCTTCGGGCGGGTGTTCGGGCGTCCACAGCCAGCCGGTGGCGCGTGGTTGCCCGGGGAACCCGGCCCAGCTGACACGCTGCAGGCGCGCGCCGTCGCGCACGGCTTCGGCGTGTACCTGCACGTCGAGCGGCACGCGTTCGGGCGCAGGCAGCAGCCCGATCGCGTCGGCGACGTGGGCGCGCACGGCGGCCGCGCGCGCGGGCCAGGTCGTGGCCGCTTCGGCCGCGAGGCTCGGCGTGTTGCGCGGCAGCAGTCGTGCGCGCAGCGTGCGCAGCGCCTCGGCGCGCGTCGCGTGCGCCAGCACCGGCGCGTGCGAACGCAGCTCGGCGCCGCGCGTCGTCGCGGCGAGCACTTCGACTTCGTCGAGATCACCCGCGAACGGCTGGTGCGCGCCGATGTTGTTGCCGAGCCGCAGCCGGGCGGTGAGTGCGCTGCCGGGCCCGAGTTCGGCGGACGCCTGGAACGAACCGTCGATCCAGAGCGCGGCGATGCCGGTGGTCGGTTCGTAGTGCACTTCGATCGCGTGCCATCGACCGTCGTCGACGCGCAGCGAGGACAGCAGGCGAACCGACTGCCACGACCAGGCCTCGAACGAGATGCGCCCGGGCTGGCGGCCCATCACGAGCGACAGCCCGACGGCGTCACCGTCGCGCGCCATCAGCGGCGTGCAGAAGCCGTTGGCCGTCGTGCGCAGGCGGCAGCGCAGCGTGAACGGGCGCGACGAGTCGACGGGGCACGCGCCGAGTTCGATGTGCGCCGTGTCGCCGTCGAACGACGCGGCGCGGCCGTTCGCCCCGTCGGCGACGATCTTGGCCCCGTGCCAGCCGGGGCCTGGTTCGTCGAGCGCGTCGCGCACCAGCACGTCGGCATCGGTGTTGGCGTGCTGCAGCGGCGTGCAGGCGGCGACCGCGAGCAGCAGGAACGGCGCCACGGCAGACGGTGTGCGCATGCCGGCACCATAGCCGCGCGGTATCGTGCGCCCCTCGTCCCTCCTGGAGTCGCCAATGACCCGCTGCAGTCGCCGTGACTTCCTGCGCACGTCCGGTGCGTTCGCCTTGGCTGGCCTGTCGCCGATGCCGCGCGCGCCGTGGTACGACGAAGTGCGCGTTGCGGTGGTCGGCCTGCGCGGCCGCGGCGGCGACCACGTCGAGGGCTTCCGTCGCCTGCCCGGCGTGCGCGTCGTGGCGTTGGTCGACGTCGATGCGAAGGTGCTGGCGGCGGCAGCGAAGAAGTTCGCGGAACGCGGCGAAGACGTGCTGACGTTCGCCGACCTGCGCACGGTGCTCGAGCGCAAGGACGTCGACGCGATCAGCATCGCTACCCCGAACCACTGGCACTCGCTGCAGGGCATCTGGTCGTGCCAGGCCGGGAAGGACGTCTACGTCGAGAAGCCGGTGTCGCACAACGTGTGGGAAGGTGCGCAGCTCGTCGCCGCGGCGCGCAAGTACCAGCGCATCGTGCAGGCCGGCACGCAGTGCCGTTCGAGTCATGGCATCGCCGACGGCATCGCCTGGGTGCAGGCCGGCAACCTCGGGCGCATCACGATGGCGCGCGGTCTCTGCTACAAGCCGCGGCCAAGCATCGGCAAGGTCGCGGGCGAGCAGACCGTGCCCGCGCACGTCGACTACGAGCTGTGGACCGGGCCAGCGCCGCTGCGGCCGCTGTCGCGCAAGAGCCTGCACTACGACTGGCACTGGGTGTGGGACACCGGCAACGGCGACGTCGGCAACCAGGGCATCCACCAGATGGACCTCGCGCGCTGGGCGCTCGGCGAGACCGGGCTGCCGCGGCGAACGTTCAGCGTCGGCGGTCGCGTCGGCTACGACGACGATGGGCAGACGCCCAACAGCCAGCTCGTCGTGCACGAGTACGAGAAGGCGCCGCTGTTGTTCGAAGTGCGCGGGCTGCCCCGCGATCGCGCGGCGCAGGCTGGCGACTGGGGCAAGGGCATGGACAGCTTCCTCGGCGCGCGCGTCGGCGTGGTCGTGCACTGCGAAGGCGGCACGCTGCGCATCCCCGACTACACGCGCGCGATCGTCCACGACCAGGACGGCAAGGAGGTGCGGCGGTTCGAGGGCGCCACCGACCACTACGCGAACTTCGTAGCCGCCGTGCGCAGCCGCAAGGTCGAGGAGCTGAAGGGGCCCGTGCACGAGGGGCACGTGTCGAGCGCGCTCTGCCACCTCGGCAACGTCTCGCACCGCACCGGCGCGCCGGCGAGCACGAAGGAGATCGTCGCCGGCGTCGCCGCCAGCGCGCCCGCCGCCGAAGCGGTCGAGCGCCTGTTCGCGCACGTGCAGCAGAACGGTGTCGACCTCGCGGCGACGCCGCTCACGTTCGGCCGGCCGCTGGCGATCGACGCCGCGACGGGCGTCGTGCAGGGCGGCGACGACGTGCAGCGCCTGTTGCGCGGCAGCTATCGCGAGGGCTTCGTCGTTCCCGAGTCGGTCTGAGGCAGCGCGGCAGGCGCCCGCGGCGACGCGTCTGTGGCCGAGGGAAAACCGTGCGCAGCGCCCGTCTCCCGCTGCGTCGCTGCCGCGGTCGGCGTCCCGGAACGAGTCCCGGTCGCGAGCGCCCGTCCCCGCGGTCGAGCGAGGCGGCAACCTCCCGCCATGCTCGCGTTCGCCGTCGCCCTGCTCCTCGCCCCGCAGCAACCGACCGTTGCCTACGACCCGCTGGCGCTGCCGAGCTCGTCGACCGAGGCAGCCAAGCCGCTCGATCTCGCCGTTGCCGACGCTGCCCGCGAGCGCACGATCCCGCTGCGCGTCTGGCTGCCAGCGACGAGCCCGGCGCCGGTCGTGCTGTGGAGCCACGGCCTCGGCGGCAGCCGGGACAACGCGCCCTACCTCGGCCGGCACTGGTCCGCGCGCGGCTACGTCGTCGTCTGCATGCAGCACGCCGGCAGTGACGAGTCGGTCTGGCGCGGGGTGCGCCTCGGCGAACGCATGGAAGCGATGCGTCGCGCGGCGTCGGCGGAGAATCTGCGCCTGCGCGGCGAGGACGTGAAGGCCGTGCTCGACCAGCTCGGCCGCTGGCACGGCGACGCCGCGCACGCGTTGCACGGCCGGCTCGACCTCGAACACGTCGGCATGACCGGGCACTCGTTCGGTGCCGTGACCACGCAGGCGGTCGCCGGGCAGGCGATGCCGCTGCTCGGCCAGCTGTGGACCGACGCGCGCATCGATGCCGCTCTGCCGATGAGCCCGAGCAGTCCGGCCGCCGGCGACGCGCGGCGTGCCTTCGCGAAGGTGACGGTCCCGTGGCTGCTGATGACCGGCACCAAGGACGACTCCTCGATCGGCAACCAGACGCCCGAGTCGCGCCGCGAGGTGTTCCCGGTCCTGCCGGCGACGATCGATCGCTACGAACTCGTGCTGCACGACGCGCACCACGGCGCGTTCAGCGAGCGGCCGCTGCCCGGCGAGAGCGCAGCGCGCAAGGAACAGCACCACCGCGCGATCCTCGGCGTGTCGACGGCGTTCTGGGACGCGTACCTGCGCGGCGATGCCGCAGCGCGGGCGTTCCTGCAGGGCGATGCCGCGCGCTCGGTGCTCGCGGCCGAGGACGTCTGGCAGGCGGCGATCGGCGTCCCGGCAACCGGACCCGGACGCTGATTGCCGCCGGGCCCCGGCGCGTTCGTTCCAACGGCAGGGTGTTCGAGTCGGCCCGCGGTCAGCGCGCGGCGAACGCGCGCCAGTGCGCGTCGAGCGCGTCGGTGGCGAGGGCGCCCCGGTGCACGAGCACGCGCCAGCGCAGCGTCAGGCTCTTGCCCGGCCCGATCGTCAGAGCACCAGTGCCCGCGGGCTTCTTCTCGAAGTCGTGCACGCCAAACGGATTCGCGGCCAGCAGCCCGTACGACCGCGCGTGCCACCACGTCGGGTGCGCGTGGTTCTGCGGATGGTCGAACATCGCGATGCCGACTGCCTGGCCGTCGACGGCGCCGGTTGCGGCGATCCAGCGCGCGCGCTGGCCCCAGACGGCGTCGCCGCTGCGGCCCTCGCCGTCGATCAAGCGACCCGGGCCAAACTTGCCGTCGGCGCGCAGCGCGTCGTGCACGCGCACGGCGAACGTGCCCTCCTTGGTGTCGCCGAGCACCAGCGGCGTCGCACCGGCGTGCAGCGTGACCGTGACGTCGAGCGTGCGCAGGCCGTCGCGTTCGCCGAACACCAGTTCGCGGTCCTCAAGACAGACCTGCGTGTCGTCGTCGACGAGCCAGCGGTAGCGGCAGCGCACCGTCACGTGGTCGCCGTCGGCGATGAGCTCGGGCGCGCCGTCGAGCTCGATGCGCTCGCGCCGGTCACGGCCGTGCCAGAAGTCGAAGCCGTCGACGTCGCCGTGCGCGAACCAGACCGCGCGGTGGTGGGGGTGGTCGGTCGACTGCGCGGTCGCCGCGGTCGCCGGGAACGCGCGCGTCACCGCCACGCCGCCGGGAGCCAGCAGCGGCGCCACGAACGGCCGCGGCGCCGCCGCCGCGTGCACGGTCGCGAACGGTTCGCCGGCGACGGTGATGGTCACCGTGGCGCCCGCCATCGACGCGAACACGCGCGGTGCTGCTGGCGAGCTGGCCTTGGCCGGATCGGCGCTCGCCAGGCGCAGGAACGCGAGCGCGCGTGGGCCGTCGGTCGCGAGGTCCGCGGCGTTCGCCTCGATGCTGAGTCCGCCGCGGTAGCCGCCGTCGCGCAGCGCTTGCAGCCAGACGGCGTAGCGCGCGTCGTCGTCGGGGCCGCGTGGGAAGCCGCGGGCTCCCGGTTCGGCGAGCTGCAGATGCGCGATCCACGGCGTGGCGGCGCGCACCGCGCGCGGGTCGTCGTTCTCGAACGCGAGGTGGTAGAAGTCGCAGGTGATGCGCGCGCTCGGCCGCGCGACCTCGCGCACGACGGCGAGCGCTTCGGCCAGCGTGTTGACGACGTTGGTCTCGGGCTGGCGCAGCGGCTCGAGGCCGATCACCAGCGGCAGCGAACGGGCAGCGATCACGTCGTCGCAGGTGCGCAGGAACGTGACGAGCTGCGCGCGGGTGCGTTCGGGTGGGAAGTCGGCCGGCACCGAGCGCGCCGCCGGACTGCCGAACACGATGACGCGCGCGCCGAACGACGCGGCGATGCCGAGCGCATGTTCGACGTAGGCGCGCACCTTGGCGACGTCGACTGCGGGGCCGCACACCTTCAGGTCCGCGGGCAGGAACCAGTTCATCGCCTCGATCGCGATGCCGGCGGCGCGCAGTCGTTCGCGCCGAGCGTCGAGTTCGACCGGCGGCAGGGCGGCGAGTTTCGACAACGCCGGTTCGAGGTAGTCGAAGCCCATCGCGGCGAGTTGCTCGGCGGCCGCCAGCGGATCGACGTTGCCGAACGCCGCGACGCCGAGGCGCAGCGGCCACGGCGGGACGTTCTGTGCCGGTGCTGCTGCTACGAGTGCGGCGAAGGCGCCGAGGACTGCGGCAGGGAGGCGCATGCGCGAGAGGCTACGCGATCGCCGGTGGCGCGGCGCCTGGGGCGTTGCCATCGCTGCCCGCGGCAACGGCGCGGCCGCGAAGCGGCACGATCCGGGTCGGCATGGCGCAGCGCCCGCGGCGCTGCGTCACTTCGTGTAGTCGCTGATCGTCTTCGACCAGCCGTACGGGGGCAGCAGGGTCGTAGGCAAGGCAACCGCCTGGCTGTGCAGGTGCAGGCAGGGCGGCACCAGTGGGAGGAAGGCCGTCAGCATCCCGTCGCCGGCGGCATCGAGGGGCGTCAGAAGCACGGTCCAGTAGTCCGGCAGCAGGCAGGCGCCCTCGTAGGGGCTCATGAGGTCGGGCGAGCCGATGCCGGCGCCGAAGACCACGAGGCCGTAGCCGAAGGCGAACGTCGCCGGCGCGTCGATGGTGAACGTCAGCACACCGCCGGTCCACTGCAGGTCCGTGTGCCAGTAGTTGACGGTCGGCTCGGGCAGGCCGTGTTCGCAGAAGCTCTTCAGGTTCAACCGGATCGAGTGGATCGTGGTCGTCGCGGCACCGCCGACGTCGAGATAGCCCGCCTTGCTGAGTTTCGGCAGCAGGTTCAAGCCGCCGGGCAGGTTGGCGAGGTCGATCACCGTGCGCACCGTGCCGTCGGCTTCGAGCGCGGAGATGTTGAGCGCGAAGTTGCCGGCCGGGGTCACGAGGTCGAGGTAGAGCCGATCGGCGGCGACCGGCGTCCAGGCGATCTCCAGCGTGCCGGCGCACAGGCGCGGCGGCAGGTTCTCGAAGGTGTGGGCAAGCCGCCCGGGGGGACCGCCCACGTCGAAGTTCTTCACCGGAGCGAGGAACGCCGACAACGCATTCCGCGGGCAGGCGAACTCAGCGCCCAGGACGTCCGGGAGTCCGGCGCGCAGTTCGTGCGTGCAGCGGCCGGTCGGCAACTGGTTGCACCAGAGCTTGAGCGCGCCCGCGAAGTTCCAGTCGCACGAGACCACGTCGAGGTCGCCGTCATCGTCGACGTCGCCGGTCTCGAGGTCGGAGATCGAAGCGCTGGCGCTCGGCCAGGACTTCTCGAGGTTCGTGCCGGTGTTCGGGAAGTCGCCGTTGCCGTCGTTGGGCCGCGCGTAGAGGTTCCCGTCGGTCGAGGCATAGGCGAGGTCGATGTCGCCGTCGCGGTCGTAGTCGCCGCAGGTCACCGCGGTCGGTACGAAGAGCGCCGCGCCGATGCCGTTCAGCAGCATCGGCGGCAGGAACGTCGTTCCCGTCGGCCAGGGGAACGCGCGGCTGTTGCGGCAGACCCAGCCCCGGTTCGAGCCGACGCCCTGCCAGCCGTCGAGCACCACGAAGTCGTCGGCGCCGTCGCGGTCGAAGTCGGCGACGGTGACGCAGCCGGGCCGCGCGGTGGGCGGGAAGAGCACGGTTTGGAAGGCGGCGAGGCTGGTGCTGGCGGCATTCGTCAGCACCGTGGCCTGCGGGCTTGGCCCCACCCAGGTCACGACCACGTCGGGCAGTCCGTCGCCGTTCCAGGAGCCGAGCGCCATGCGCATCGGCGACGGCGCCAGGGCGGGCGGTGGCGGTGCCGGCAGCACGACGAACGCGGCGCCGCTGTTCGAGAGCCAGACATTGCCCGTGGTGTCGAGCACCAGCAGGTCGTCGACGGCGCCGTCGTCGTCGAAGTCGGTCGCGAGCAGCTGTTGCGCCGTCACCGGCACCGAGGGCGGGCTGATGCCGCCGTGCACCTCGACGTAGAAGAACGCCGGCGCGAACTGCGTCACCAGCGAGCAGACGTTGTCGCCGCCGAGGTTGTCCGGGTCGGCGATCGCCACGTCGATCACCAGCGCGGTGGGGAACCCCCACGGCCCCATGCCCATCGGCAGCGTGAACCCCTGCACGGCGGGGCCGGCGAAGTTCGGGCACTGGCCGGCCCCTGGGGTCCACACGTCGGTGCCGGTCGGGAAGGCCGGAAATGGGAACATCGACGCCGCTGCGATCGACAACGACGGGCCGGGCAGTCGCCCCAGCGCGATGGCAAACGGGGCCTGCGTGGGCACCGACATCGGGGCACCGGCGGTGAGGTTGATCTGGGCCGCTGCACCGGCAGCGAGCAGGAGGGGAGCGAGCGCGATGGCGCCGTGGCGGGAGCGGAGGGAACGGAACGGGTTCGTGAGCAGAGCGTGGACCATGGGGGCCTCTCGGTTGGAGGCAGCGGAAGTGCTGCCGAGAGGGGATGCACGGATCGGCGTGGAACTGGACAACCAGGCTCGAAAAATCCGGGCGCCCGCAGGGCGCAAGGCCGCCGAGCGTTGGACGCGGCGTTCGGACGCGGCGAGGCCTGACTAGCGCCGACGCTGCCGCCCGCCGGCCCCCTCGGGCATCGGCTCGGGCAGTTCCGGTCCCATCACCACGCGCAGTCCCGGGATGCCGTCGCGCAGCCGCACGACCGCGGCGGCCGACACGTCGGTCTGCCAGACGTAGAGCTCCTGCAGGTTCTTCAGCGGCGCGAGCGCGGCGATGCCGTAGTCGCCGGCCTTGGTGCCGAAGAGGTTGAGGGAGCGCAGTTCCTTGCACGCTCCGACCGCGGCGACGCCGTGGTTGCCGACGGCGGTCTGCCGCAGGTCGAGGCGCAGCAGCCGCGGCATCGACGCGATCACCTTGCAGCCTTCGTCACCGACGCGCGTGCGCGACAGGTCGAGTTCGACGACGTGGCTCGCGATCGCCATCAGCGGGGCGAGCGCCTTGTCGTCGACGGCGTCGGCGTTGCCGCGGCAGTTGACGGTGAGCAGCGGGCTGTCGTCGCCGACGCTGCGCACGAGGAACGGGCCCGCCTCGAATGCCTGCAGTGTCGCGGCCGGCAGCGGCTTCACGCCGGTGGCGAGCTTCACGTACGGACTGACCACCGGCTTGCCCGCCTCGGCGGGCTTGCCGGCGCCCGCCGCCGCGGGGGCGGGGGCGGGGGCGGCTTCGAGCTTCTTGCCGGTCCAGCTGCCGAACGAGGCGCCGTCGTCGATCCACTGCTTGATCAGGTCCTGCTGGGCGGTGGGCAGCGGATCGCCCTTCTTCGCCGGCGGCATGCGATCGTCGTGGTCGGCCGGCAGGGTGATCGCCTGCCAGAGTGTCGACTCGGCGGCGTTCTTCGCGACGACCAGACCCTTCTTGCCGGTGATGGCGTCCTTGCTGTCGAACGCCACGCCGCCCTTGGGCTTCTTCAGCCTGCCGTCGGGGCCGGTGTGTGCCGTGGCGTGGCACTCGATGCAGCGGCTCTCGAGGATCGGCAGCACCTGCCGCTGGAAGTCGACCTTGCCCTGCGCGACCGCTGCGCTCGCGACGACGAGGGGCATCCAGCGCATGCCGTGCATCGGCTCAGCCCTTCTTGTCCGCGGGCGGCTCGCCCTTCGGCTTGTCCTTGCCGGCGTCCTTTTCCTTTTCCTTTTCCTTGCCCTTGCCGCCCTCGGCTTCGGCCTTCTTGCCGGTCCACTTGCCGAACGAAGCACCCTCTTCGATCCACTTCTTGATGAGGTCGGTCTGCTCCTTGGCGAGCGGACCGCCCTTCTTGGCGGGGGGCATGCGGTCCTCGTGGTCGGCCGGCAGCGTGATCGCCGTGTAGAGCAGCGAATCGTCGGGCTTCTTGGCGACGACGAGCTTGCCCTTCTTGCTGCCGGTGATGCCGTCCTTGGTCTCGAACACGACCCCGCCCTTGGGCTTCTTGAGCTTGCCGTCGGGCCCGGTGTGCGCGGTCAGGTGGCACTCGACGCAACTCTTCTCGAGGATCGGCCAGATCTGCTTCTCGAAGTCGACCGCAGCCTTCTCCTGCGGGGGCTTGTCCTGGGCGACGAGGGCGAGCGGGAACAGCAGCGTGACGAGGAACGTGTGGCGCATGGGTTGCGGAAGGTAACGACGTGGTCGGCTCAGCCGAAGAGCGCGGTCAGCGGTTGGCCCTTGTCGGCGACCTTGAACGGCCGGCCCGACGGCGACATCAGCACGTGGTCGACCGGCAGGCCGCACGCGTAGGCGATCGTCGCGTTGAGGTCCTGGATCGACGTGGGCTCGGTGATGACCTGGCGCCCTTCGGGGTCGGTGCTGCCGTAACGCTGGCCGCCGCGCACGCCGCCGCCGGCGAGCAGCGTGCTGAACGCCTGCGGGTAGTGGTTGCGGCCCTGGTCCTGGTCGATGTCGGGCGTGCGGCCGAACTCGCTGGTCAGCACGATCAGTGTCTCGCGCAAGAGACCACGCGCGTCGAGGTCGGCGATCAGCGCGGCGATGCCCTGGTCGATCGGCGGGACCAGATCGTCGATCCGGTCGAAGTTGTCGGCGTGCGTGTCCCAGCCGTCGCTGAACACCTCGACGTAGCGAACGCCGTGCTCGACCAGCCGCCGCGCCAGCAGGCAGCCGGAGCCGAACGACGTGTTGCCGTACGCGGCGTGCATCGCCGGCGATTCGAGATCGAGGTCGAACGCGGCGAGGTCGCTGCTGCGCATCAGCGAGACCGCTTCCTCGTAGGCCTTGCTGTAGCCCTGCACGGAGCGCTGGCCGTGTTTCTCGGCGAACGCCTGGTCGAGCTTGGCCAGGCGGTCGAGCCGGCGACGGAAGCGCTCTTCGTCGACGCCGCGGGGCAGCGACGCGTTCTGCAGGCCGTCCTCGGCGCTGCCGATCGGCAGCGGCTGGAACTCCGGCGGGAAGAACCCGGCACCGGGCAGGTCGGCGGCGCCGCCGATGGTGACGTGGCCCGGCAGCGTCGGGTTGAGGCGGCCGGTGAGGTGGTGGCACCAGGCACCGAGGCTCGGGTGCTGGATCGTGCCGCGCAGTTCGTAGCTGGTGCGCATCAGGTACTGGGCCTGGCTGTGCGCGCCCTGGCGGCTCGACATCGAGCTCACGATGCAGCACTTGTCCATCTGTTCGGCGAGCTTCGCGAAGCGGCTGCCGAGCAGCACGCCGTCGGCGCGCGTGGCGATCGCCTCGGTCGGGCCCTGCGTCTGCTTGCCGGGCTTCGGATCGAGGGTGTCGATCTGGCTCATGCCGCCGCGCATGAACAGGTAGATCACGTGCTTGGCGGTGGCGCGCCCGAGCACCAGGGGCTTCTGCGGATCCTGAGCGAGTGCGCGCGCGAGGCCGGCGGGCCCGAAGTGTGCAACGGCGCCGACGCCGAGCATGGAGCCGGCCAGGCGCGAGAGGAACGCGCGGCGCGTCGGGATGTCGGTGGTCCGGATCAGGTCGTTGAGCGTCATCGTCGATTCCTCACCTCACGAAGCGGAACTCGTTGCTGTTGCAGAGCACCCACACCAGGTCCTTCACCACGGAATCGCCGTGGATCGCGGTCTGCTTGCGCCAATCGGTGGCCTCTTCGGGCGTGGGCTCGCGGTTGAGCGTGCTGAGGAACGCGACGCGCACGCGGCGTTCTCCGTTCGGGGCGGTGTCGAGGGCCGCGCGCAGGGCCGATTGGCCTTCGAGCACGCGTTGGTCGAGGAACCCGTTCAGCATCGTCAACACCTGCGGCACCGTCGCGACGCGCGTGCTGCTGTCGACCGTCTCACGGTCGGACTGGCCGAACTGCCGCAGCAGGTGGTTGGGCGGTGCAGGCTGTTGCAGGTCGGAGGCCCGCATCAGGTCGCCTTCGCGGCCGCGCGCCGCGCGTTGGCCCAGCGGCAAGCCCATCGCCTGCAGCTGTTCGGCGATCGCGACCACCTTCTTCTGGTCGCCGTCGCGCCGCGCCTGCGCCAGGTCGCGCAGCAGCGGCTGCGCCTTCTGCTGCAGTTCCTTGTCGGCGGCGAGCTGGCGCTGCAGATCGGCGCGCTGCATCGCCTCGTTGGGCCGCTGCATCGCGGCTCCACGCCGGTTCTCGACCATGTCGATCAGGTCCTTGGCGTCGGCCTTGGCCAGCTCGGCGAACTGGTCGTAGACCGGCTTGGCGCGTTCGTCGAGCGGACGCAGCCGTTCGTCGACGTCGGCGAACACCAAGGTCAGCAGCGAGTCCCACATCTGCTCGGCGGTCATGCGCGCCAGCACCGGACCGCGGAACGTGACCGGCTGGCCGGCCACCTGGTCGGTCGCCGGGGCCGCGCGCTGGAACAACTTCGTGTGCACCAGCACGCGTTCGAACTGGCGCAGATCGAAGTCGAGCGACTCCATCAGCGTCTCGAGGAACTGCAGCAGCTCGGGATGCACTGCCTCGGTGTCCTTCTTCCAGTCGTCGACCGGATCGACGAGCCCGGCGCCGAACGTGCGCGCCCACATCCGGTTGGCGATCACCTTGGCGAACATCGGGTTCTTCTTGCTGGTCATCCACTCGCCGAGCGACTGCCGGGAGCCGACCTCGGGCGTCGCGTCGCGGCCCGCGCGTTCGCGGTTGCGCGCTGGTCGCGTTGGCTGGGCCTTCTTGTCCGGGTACTTCAGCTTGACCTCGGCGCCGAAGATCGTGCTCGCCGCCACCGGCGTGCCCGGTTTGGCGTCGTCGTACTTGTAGTCGCCGGGCAGCCGCTCGATGCCGGTGCCGGTGCCGTCGATGCCCTGGTTCATGCGCCGCACGAGCTGCAGCGCCTGCTGGCGCACGCGGTCGGTCGCGGCGGCGAGTTCGGTGCGCAGGCCGACCAGGTTCGGCAGCGCGTTCTCGTCGCGGTAGCGGATGCCGCCGAAGAAGGCGGCCATCTCGAAGAACTCCTTCTGCGTCCAGTGGTCGAACGGGTGGTTGTGGCACTGCGCGCACTCGAGCCGCGTGCCGACGAACAACCGCAACGCGTTGGCCATCGCGTCGTGCGGCATGTTCATGTCGCGCAGCAGCATGCCGGTGGCGCCGTTCCCCACCTGATGCCCAGGCCCTTCGGCCGCGAGCATCTCGCGCACCATCTGGTCGTACGGCTTGTCCTGTTGGATCGACTGGCGCAGGTAGTGCGCGAACGGCTCGCCGCTGAGGTTCTGCTGCCGCGACTTCACACGCAGTTGGTCGAACCAGAAGTTGGCGAAGTGGCTGGTGCGGCCAGCGCCGTCCAGCAGCGCGTCGGTCAGGCGGTCGCGTTTGTCGGGGCTGGTGTCGGCGAGGAAGCGCTCGGTCTCGGCCAGGGTCGGGATGCGGCCGGCGATCGTGAGCCAGGCGCGCCGGACGAACGTCGCGTCGTCGACGAGCGGCAGGGCTTCTTCCTGGCGTCGCTGCAGTCCACGTTCGAGCAGCGCATCGACGCGGGCGGCGTCCTCGAGCACCCGGGCCAGCGGGCGCTTGGACTCCACGCCCTGGGTGGGACGCTGGGGGCTCGGTGCTGCGGTTTGCGCGAGGCCGAGACTGGCGAGGCAGGCGGCGAACGTGAACGCGACGCAGCGGTTGGTTCGGCTCATGGCAAAGGCGGCAGATCGCCGAGGCAGCCCGGAAAGCGGCATTGAACGTGCAATCGGCGCACTTGGCCACGGGGCTGCGGTCCAACATCGAGAAATGGCGGTGGCAACGCCCCGCGGCGGCGGCGCCGAGTTCCGGGGGCGTCGCCTTGACGACCTTCCGGGCCCTACGTATCGTCCCCGCCCCTTCGTGGTCGCCCCACAGCTGCCACGAGGGATCGCGTTCGCGGGCGGCGGGCGAGACCGGCGGCTGCCGGTCTTCCGAGTTGCTCGACGCACCCGATCGCCCCTCACCTTCGACTTGCACCGGCGACCGCCGCGGTCGCCATCGATCATGTCCAAGCCGACCAAGCCCGAACTGCAGAAGTACAAGCAGATCCTGGAGAAGCAGCTGTCCTCGCTGAAAGGCGACGTCGGGTCGATGCGCGACGAAGCGCTGCGGGCGTCCGAACAGGATGCCTCGGTCGACCACCTCGCCGACCAGGGGACCGACAACTACGACCAGGGCTTCATGCTCGGCCTGATCGAGAACGAGGAGGAGACGATCAAACTGATCGAGGAAGCCCTCGACCGGATCAAGAGCAAGGGCGACTGGGACTTCGGCGCCTGCCCGCTGTGCGTCGAGGAGAACGACGCGCAGAAGAAGCCGGGCAAGGACGGCAAGAAGCCGAAGGCCGGCAAGCCGGTCGAAATCTGGATCCCCAAGGCTCGCCTCGAGTACCTGCCGTGGGCGCGCTACTGCGTGCGCCACCAGGAGTCCGAGGAACGCAACCGCGAGAGCGCCTGAGCCGTGGCGGCGGAGCCGGCATCGGCGCCGCAAGCCGGCTCGGCTGCCGCAGGGCGAGGGTTCGACGGCAAGCTGTGGTTCTGGCTGCCCTGGCCCCTGCTGGTCGCGCTCGACCTCTGGAGCAAGGCGGCCGCGTTCGCCTTCGTCCATGCCGAGGCGACGGCGCGTGGACTGGGTCATCTGCCAGAGCACCGGCTCCCGGCATGGCTCGTGTTCGACAGCTCGCTGCTGCGCCTCGATCTCGTCTGCTGGGGCAACACCGGCACCATCTGGGGACTGTTCCAGGGTTCGACGCTGCCGCTGATGGTCGTGCGCTGCGCGGCGGTGGTGGGGCTGCTGTGGTTCGTCTGGACGCTGCCGCGCGCGGCGCGCTTCCGGCAGCTGGTGCTGTCGCTCGTGTTCGCGGGGGCGCTCGGCAACCTCTACGACAACTTCGTGCGCGCCGACCGCTCGGTGCGCGACTTCCTGTTCTTCTCGGGCAAGTGGCCGGTCGATTGGACCTTCCCGGCCTTCAACGTCGCGGATTCCTGCATCACCGTCGGCGCCATCGGCCTGTTCGTGGTCTTGTGGCGCGACGATCGCAAGCCGAAACCGGGCCCGGTATCCTCGCCGAACACGACCGCGTAGGCCTGCGTGCTCCACACGACCCTTGGCAGCCTGGAACTCGACAACCCGGTGCTCAGCGCCTCGGGCACGTTCGGTTCGGGCTGGGAGGGGCGCGAGTTCAGTGACCTCGGCCGCGTCGGGGCGCTGGTCAGCAAGACGGTGACCCTGCTGCCGCGGCCGGGCAACCCGCCGCCGCGCATCCACGAGACCGCGTCGGGGATGCTGAACTCGATCGGCCTCGAGAACAAAGGCGTCGACTACTTCGTGCGCGAGTCGCTGCCGAAGATGCGCCAGCTGGCGGCGGGCGGCGCCGTCGACGGGCGGCACGGCCCACGCATCGTGATCAACATCGGCGGCGAGTCGATCGACGATTTCGTGCGACTCGCCGAGCGCTTCTGCCGCGAAGGCGTCGACGCGCTCGAGGTCAACCTGTCGTGCCCCAACGTGCAGGAGGGCAAGCTGCTGTTCTCGACCGAGCCGCGGCTCACCGAACAGGCAGTGCGCGCGGTGAAGAAGGTCGCGACGGTGCCGGTGTTCGCGAAGCTGTCGCCGAACGTGACCGACGTCGTCGCGATCGGCAAGGCCGCCGAGCAGGGCGGCGCCGACGGGCTGACCGCGATCAACACGCTGATCGGCATGGCCGTCGACTGGCGCGCGCGGCGGGCGATCCTCGCCCGCGGCATCGGCGGCCTGTCGGGCCCGGCGATCAAGCCGGTCGCGCTCCGCATGGTGCACGACCTCGCGCGGGCGATCCGGCTGCCGATCCTCGGGGTCGGCGGCGTGCGCACCGCCGACGACGTGCTCGAGTTCGTGTGCGCGGGCGCTTCGGCGGTGCAGGTCGGAACGTCGATGTTCACCGAACCGGACCTGATGGCCCGCATCGTCGACGAACTGCCGAAGAAGCTCGCCGCGGCGAAGACGACGATCGCCGAACTGCGCGGCGCGATGCATGGCAAGGCGCCGTCGGCGGTCGGGGGGTGCGCACGATGAAGCTCACGGCCCTGACCCACGACGTCCTGGCGCGCGCGATCGCGATCTACCAGGAACTCGCCTACGGCCAGGGCAAGCGGCGTGTGGTCGAGCCGCCCCCGGGTGGCGGCCACGAAGCGCTGCTGGCGATGTTCACGCAGGAGCAGGCCGAAGCGATCCCGGGGCATCCGTGCTGCCGCTACGCGTTGCGGCTCGGCAACCGCAACTACCCGTTCATGAAGCTCGTGCTGCAGGAGCACCTGCTGCCCGGCGAGTACTACTTCGCGGTCGACACCCACGACCAGATGGAGATCAAGCCGGACTACCCGGACTACGAGCCGTGGCGGGCGGTGCAGCGCTTCAACCGCGAGCTCAAGGCGCAGATCGAACGCGGCTTCGATCGCGCCGGTCTCGACACCGCCTCGGCGCTGCGCAAGCTGCTCGTCGACGGTGGTGCGGGCGATGGTGGGCTGCCGTGCCCCGGACTCGTGCTGGTCGTCGACGACGAAGAGGACCTGGCCGCCGCCGTCGAGGCGTTGTTCGCGCGGCGCGGCTGGCGGGTCGTGAAGGTGCACGACGGCGCGGCCGCGGTGGCCGCCGTGCAGGCGTTGCGGCCCGACCTGGTGTTGCTCGACTACGAGCTGCCGGAGCTCGATGGCCTGCAGGTGATCGAACGGCTGCGCGCCGATGCCGCGACCAAGGCGATCCCGGTGCTGCTCAGCAGTGCCGCGCGGGTGTCGCTCGCCGACATCCAGCGTGCCGACGGCTTCCTCGCGAAGCCCTTCCCCGAGGCGTTGCTGTTCGACGTCGTCGATCGCGTGCTGCGGACGCGGGGGGTGGCGAAGTGAACCTGCGCTGGCTCGGAGCTGCGTTGGTGTTGCTGATCGCCACGGCCGGCGGACTGCCGGCGGTGCGCGACCGTGGGCCGCGGGCCGATCAGGTCGCGGCTGCCGTGCTCGAGGCCGGCCTCGAGCCCGGTCCGGTCGCCGGCGTCGAGGACGGTGCAAGACCCGCGGCTTCGATGGTCCGGGACGACGTGCGGGCGATGCCGCGCACGCGCAGCGTGTTGCGGCGCGGCCTGCCGCCGGCGCGTGCGCCGACGACCTGCTGACCGGTCGTTCGTCGTGTCGCCGCGCCGCTGCCGGCGCGCCCGTGCCGTTCCGCATCCATCCGCATCCCGTACGCATTCCGCCCGTCATGAAACTCGACTTCGGTTCTCTCCCGTCCCGCATCGGCAAGGCCCTGCAAGGCCTGTTCGGTTCGGCCAACAAACGCGCGCTCGCGGCCTACGACCCGATCGTGCGCGCCACCAATGCCTTCGCCGACGAGGTGAAGGCGCTCTCCGCCGAGCAGATCAAGGCCGACGTGGCCGCGATGCGCGAGCGCGTGCAGAAGGGCGAGCAGACGCTCGACGACGTGCTGCCGCGCATGTTCGCGCTGACGCGCGAAGCGGCGACGCGCACGCTCGGCATCCGCCACTTCGACGTGCAGCTGATCGGCGGCGCCGTGCTGCACCAGGGCAAGATCGCCGAGATGTCGACCGGCGAAGGCAAGACGCTCGTCGCGACGCTGCCGGCGGCGCTGAACGCGATCTCCGGCAAGGGCGTCTACGTCGTGACCGTCAACGACTACCTCGCCAAGCGCGACCGCGACTGGATGGCGCCCGTCTACCAGTACCTCGGCCTCACCGTCGGCGCGATCCAGTCGCAGATGCCGCCGAACGCCCGCCAGGGCGAGTACGCGTGCGACATCACCTACGGCACCAACAACGAGTTCGGCTTCGACTACCTGCGCGACAACATGAAGTGGCGCGCCGAGGAGCAGGTGCAGAAGCGGCTCGCGTTCGCGATCGTCGACGAGGTCGACTCGATCCTGGTCGACGAGGCGCGCACGCCGCTGATCATCAGCGGCGAGGGCGAGGGCACCACCGAGCGCTACGTGTTCGCCGACCGCATCGCGCGCCAGCTCAAGCCCGACGAGCACTTCGAGATCAAGCTCAAGGAGCGCAACTGCATCCTGAACGAGGCCGGCATCGAGCGGGCCGAGAAGCTGGTCGGTGTCGACAGCTTCTACAAGAACCCGGCGCACATGGAGTGGCCGCACCTGATCGAGACGGCGTTGCGCGCGCACAACGTGTTCGAGCGCGACAAGCACTACGTCGTCGTCCAGCCGAAGAAGCCCGACGGCACCACCGGCGAACCGGAGGTCGTCATCGTCGACGAGTTCACCGGCCGCCTGATGCCCGGTCGCCGTTGGAGCGACGGCCTGCACCAGTGCGTCGAGGCGAAGGAAGGCCTGCCGCCGCGCGAGGAGAGCCGCACGCTGGCGACCATCACGCTGCAGAACTACTTCCGCATGTTCGGCAAGCTCGCCGGCATGACCGGCACCGCGATGACCGAGGCGTCCGAGTTCTCCCGCATCTACAACCTGGACGTCGTCGCGATCCCGACCAACCGGCCGAACTGCCGCAAGGACTACAACGATCAGGTCTACCTCGACGAGGGCAGCAAGTACGACGCGATCACCGCCGAGATCCAGGGCGAGTGGCAGAAGGGCCGTCCGGTGCTGCTCGGCACCACGTCGATCGCGAAGTCCGAGGCGATCTCCGAGCGGCTGACCAAGGTCGGCATCCCGCACAATGTGCTCAACGCCAAGCAGCACGAGCGCGAGGCCGACATCGTGATGCAGGCCGGCCGCAAGGGCGCGGTCACCGTCGCGACCAACATGGCCGGTCGTGGCACCGACATCGTGCTCGGCGGCAAGGCCGAGGCGCTGTGGCGCAGCGAACTCGCGGCGAAGGGCCTCGCCGAGGACGCGCCGGAGTCGCAGGCGCGCCGCGCCGAACTCGAGGCGCAGTGCAAGCAGGAGCACGACCTGATCAAGTCGCTGGGCGGGCTCTACGTGATCGGCACCGAGCGTCACGAGGCGCGGCGCATCGACAACCAGCTGCGCGGACGCTGCGGCCGCCAGGGCGACCCGGGGCAGACCAAGTTCTTCCTGAGCTTCGACGACGACCTGATGAAGATCTTCGCCCGCGACTGGGTGAAGACGATGATGGAGCGCATGGGGCTGAAGGCGGGCGAGGTGATCGACAGCCCGATGGTCACGCGCGTGATCGCCAAGACGCAGAAGAAGGTCGAGGCGCGCAACTTCGACATCCGCAAGCACCTGCTCGAGTACGACGAGGTGATGGACAAGCAGCGCAAGTTCGTCTACGGCCAGCGCCAGGAAGCGCTCGAGTACAAGGGCCTGCGCGAGAAGGCGCTCGGCATGTTCGAGGAGGTGCTCGACCCGATCGTCGAGCGCTGCTCCGGCGACAAGGACAAGCCGATCGACTTCGCCGAGCTGACCAAGTGGCTGCGGCACCGTTGCGGCGACGAACTCGACCTCACCGGGCTCGAGCAGATCGCGCGCGAAGGCCTGTTCGCCTGGGTCATGCAGCGCGTCGAGAAGCTGCACGACGCGCGCGGCGCCGTCTACGCCGAGCACTGGGACGCGATCGTGCGGTTCCTCGTGATCGAGACCATCGACCACAAGTGGAAGGACCACCTTTACGCGATGGAGGTGCTCAAGCAGGGCGTCGGGCTGCGCGGCTACGCGCAGGTCGATCCGAAGAACGAGTACAAGAAGGAAGGCTTCGAGAAGTTCCAGCTGCTCAAGGGCGAGATCGCCGACCACGTGACGGGCTTCCTCTACAAGCAGGAGGCGACCGACACGATCCGCGACGTCGTCACCGGGCGCATGCGCCCGGCACAAGCGCCGCCGCCGCCGCCGATGCCGCGCACGCCCGAAGAGTTGCAGCAGCTGTTCGAGCAGCTGGTGGCCGCCGGGCGCATCCCGAAGGAAGTGCTCGAACGCATGCAGAAGGGCGAACGGTTCCAGCTGCGCGTGACGCCGCAGGGCCTGGTGCTGGCACCAGCCCCGCCCGAGGGCGCAGCACCTGCGGAAGCGTCCGCACCGGCCGCCGCCGGCGATGCAGCACCACCCGCCGAAGCACCGCCCGCGGCCGCGCCGCCGCCGCCGCAGCAGCCGGCGCGGCTCGCCGGCCATGCCAGCCCAGCCGTTCCGTCGCCCGCCGGCACCGGCGAAGCCGGCGAACGCGCAGAAGCCTGGCCGCAACGACGTCTGCCCGTGCGGCTCGGGGCTGAAGTACAAGAAGTGCTGCGCGCCGGCGTTCGACTGATGGGCGACTCGCCGGGCGAGCGCGCGGCAGCGCCGCCGCTGCCGCGCAGCGGCGCGCGCGGCTGGCTGACGATGGGCGTCTACCAGCCGCTGTTCCTGCTCGCGTTCCTGCTCTACAGCCCGGTGCTGCTGGCGCGGCGGTTGTTCGACCGGCGCCCGCGCGCCAGCGTGCGCGAACGCATGGGCTTCGTGCCGTGCATGCCGGGCGAGAAGCCCGTGGTCTGGATCCACGGCGTCTCGGTCGGCGAAGTGAAGGCGGCGAGCAACTTCGTCGCGCGGTTGCGCCAGCAGCGTCGCGACCTGCAGCTGGTGATCTCGGCGACGACGCCGAACGGCCACCTGGTGGCGCGGCAGGAGTACCCGGACCTGCCGGTGGTCTTCTACCCGCTCGACTTCGCCGACTTCCCGGGACGCGCGCTCGACCGCCTGCGCCCGCGCTGCGTGCTGCTGATGGAGCTCGAGATCTGGCCCAACTTCCTGCAGGCGGCAGCCCAGCGCGGCGTTCCGGTCGCGGTGATCAACGGCCGCATCAGCGAGCGCACGTTCAAGGGCTACCGGCTGCTGCGTGGGCTGCTGCCGCAGCTCGACCTGATCACCAAGTACTGCGTGCAGGACGCGTCGTACGAGCGGCGCCTGCTCGAACTCGGCGTCGACGGCTCGCGCGTCGTCGTCACCGGCAACATGAAGTACGACAGCGTCGCGATGGCGCGGCCGGCGGCGACGGATTCTGCGCTGCGCGCGTGGTTGTCGCCGGCAGGGGAGCCCGTGCTCGTCTGCGGCTCGACGCACCACGACGAGGAAGCGGTGCTGCTCGCGGCCGCGCCGGCCGGCGTGCGCCTGGTGCTGGTGCCGCGCCATCCCGAACGCTCGCCCTCGATCGCCGAGACGGTGCGCGCGGCGGGGCGCACCTGCGTGCGGTGGAGCGAGGTCCGTGACAGCTGTCCGCCACTGCCGCCCGGCGCCGTCGTGCTGGTCGACACGATCGGGCAGCTGCAGCGGTTCTATGCCGCGTGCGACGTCGCCTTCGTCGGCGGCAGCCTGATCCCGCACGGTGGCCAGAACATGCTCGAACCGGCGGCCCTCGGTCGCGCGGTGATCTTCGGCCCGCACACGACGAACTTCCGTCGCGACGTCGAGTTGCTGCTCGCCAACGACGCGGTGGTGCAGCTCCCCGACCGCGAATCCCTCGCGCCGGCCCTGCAGGCGCTGCTGGCGGACGCCGGCCGGCGGCGCGCGCTCGGCGAACGGGCACGCGAGGTCATCGAGCAGAACCGTGGCGCGACGGTGCGCACGCTCGACCTTGTCACCGAGCTGTTGGGCGAGCCCGCCGCCGCGGCGCCGCCGCGCGGTTGACCCTCGGTCCGCCGGTGCCTACGGTCCGGCGATGAAGTGCCCGTGCACCAGCGGTGCCGAATACGCCGCCTGCTGTGAACCGATCGTCACGCAGCAGAAGAAGGCGAAGACCGCCGAGCAGCTGATGCGGTCGCGTTACTCGGCCTACGCGCTCGGCAACGTCGACTGGATCGTCGCCAGCCAGTCGCCGGACGGCCGTCAGTTCGTCGACCGCGCGGCGACCGAGCAGTGGAGCAAGAAAGCGACCTGGCACCGCATGGAGGTGCTCGAGGTCAAGGACGGTGGCGAGGACGACGCCGAGGGCTTCGTCGACTTCAAGGCCCACTACACGCTCGGCGGCGAGGACGTCACGCACCACGAGGTCGCGAGCTTCCGCAAGGAAGACGGCGTCTGGTACTTCGTCGACGGCATCGAAGTGAAGCCGCGGCCGTTCAAGCACCTCGAGAAGAAGGTGGGGCCGAACGAGCCGTGCCCGTGTGGTTCGGGCAAGAAGCACAAGAAGTGCTGCGGCAAGATCGGCGCGGCTTGAGTGCGGTGATCGGCGAGGGGGCTTCCTGTGTTTCGGAAGCGTCGTTACCTTTCCGCACATGGAAGAGGAACGAGACGGTGACTGCGGCGACAAGGCGCGCACCGTCCACTTCTGGCAGCAGTTGCGTGAGGCTCTGATCGCGCAGTTCCGGCGAAGGCGTCGCCTCCCCTCGGCTGTTGCGGCAAGCGTCGAGGACCACGTGCAGGAAGGGCTGATGGTGTTGTGGGCCGCGATCGCGGTCGGCGAGACCGTCGGCGACCCGCTTGCGTTCGTCGGGAAGATCGTGCACCGACGCCTCCTGGACGAGATTCGCCGACGCGGACCAGCGGACGGCGCCGTCGAGGAGATCCTGGCAGGCGTTCCGGACGCCAGTTCTCCAGCGTCTCCGAACTGGGCCGACGAGCTTGCGAAGGTGGGGTTCACGCCCAGCGAAGCTGCACGTCGACTCTTGGAGGCCATCGGCAGCGGAGTGCGCGGCAATCATCGCCTCGCGGATTTCCTTGGCCGCGACGTGAAGTCGATTCGCGAAGGGCGCCAGCGGCTGCGCCAGTGGCTCGCCAAAGTACGAGCGGAAATCGCCGGCGATCCCCCCCCCCCAGAACGACTAGATGATTGGAGCGTGCGCCCTGCCCGTTCCCGACGCGCGGCAGCGGGTCGACAGTGGGTTCGTGCAGGCGGGAAGCCTGCGAAGGACATGGCATGTTCTCAGCCAAGCTGATGTCACGCGCATTGGTCGCGTGTGGGTTCGTCTGCGTGTTCGCCGCATTCACCCTGCCGGAGGCCAGCGTGGAGTGCCACGCGATCGACTTCGACGACACGACTGATCCCGGCGTGCTGAAGTGCGAAGGGTCATGCGACCCCGCGACGGAGCAGTGCATTCCACGAAACCACAGCGGAACGGGTGTCGTCCGGTGCGCCTGCGCCGACAACGAGCCCTTGCCGCAGTGCTGCGAGCTCGCGTCCTATGCCGGCTCCGTTTCGACGGTAGGCGACTGCCCGTCGTGCCCGGCCACCGGTCGATGCGTAGCGGAGCCGGTTTCGGGGTCCTGGAACCACTTCCAGGCGATGTGCACGCCACCCGGTGGGGGTGGCGGGTAGCGGAGTTGCCCAAGGATGAACCGGCGTCAGGCAGCGGCGATTGCCACCCTGCTCGCTGTGATCGCGACAGCGGTCTTGCTGTGGGAAGGTGCTCCACCTGCTGCGCCTGTCGTCGATATCGGCGTGTTGCCGCTACGGGGAATAAACGCGGGCGCCGAAGCAGGGTCTGGCGCGGCTCTTGATCGCGCGGCGACGGGCCGGCGCAACGAAGTCGAAGGCGTCAGGTCGTTCCGGGTCCGGGTCATGTGCGACGGCATGCCAGTCGGGGCAGCCGCTTGCTTGGCAAGCAGTGGCCTGCTCGAAGCCCGCGCCGTGACCGACGAGTTGGGCCGGGCCGAGCTGCAGTTCTCGGCCGTCGCCGCAGGCGCCTGCGCGTTGCAGGTCCAAGCAACGGGCTACTCCACTGCAATCCTGTGGTTGCGCGAGCCGTGGGGTCGCGTGGTTGAGGTGTCCGTAGGCGCTGGTGTCGACGTGATTCGTGGGTTGGTGCGTCGCTCGCCGGCACGCGCTCTACCCTCGGAGTTGCAGGTCGTGGCCTGGCCACAGTCGATGCCTGACGTAGCGTCGCTGATTGCGGCCGGTGGTGGTTTCCGCACGAACATCGACTCGGATGGGAGCTTCGAATTGAGAGGGTTGCCACCGAACCGGGCGTACTCCCTTGGTGTCTCCGCGCCAGGCTGGACGACGCGGATGATCCGGCAGGTGGCACTGCCCGTGCCGCCAGGAGAAGCGCCCGTCGACCTTGTCGCCTGCCGGATCTACGCCACCCTGTTGCAGGCGCGCGAAGTCGACGGAAGCACTCCGCCGGCGAGCACCTTCGGCGGTATCGGGTACTCGAGCGACGCGACTGGCTTCTATCCGATCGGGGGGACTCAGCCCGTGACCTGGGCGTTGGCCGGACTGCTGCCGGAGGCGAGCCATGCCGACCCCGAACGCAGTTGGTTCGATTACCTGCTCGGCTTCCTGGGTGATGGCGAGGGACTTGGCGCAAGAGCGAGTCTCACCTACCTCGTGCCTGGGTTCGTCGAGGCACAAGCGATCGTCGACATCAATGCCATTGCTGGGTCCTTGCCGGTGAAGCAGGTGGCATTGCAGCGGTTGCCTGTGGAACTCGTTGACGTGGAGATCCACTGCACACATCCATGCGGATTGTCCGGGGCCCAACTGAAGGGGCGCCCTCCGTACGAACTGAAGTTCGTCGAAGCATCGGCGGGCTCGGCCAAGATCTGGCAGCGTTGGGAAGCGAGCTTCGATTCGCGCACAGTGCGCGGCGTTCCCGCTGCTGAGTTCGAAGTGTCGCTGTTCCACTCGGGGAGCGTGACGAAGCTGATCCCCCGCGAGGGCGTCAGAGTCCGTTTTGGTCCTGGGCAACCGAATCGCCTCACGTTCGACACATCGGGGTACGCAACGCTTCGAGTCGTCGGTTCTGGACCACGCTTCGATGACGAGCCGCGCCGAATCAACGTGGGAGGAGCCAAGTACGAGTTCCTCGTCGGGCCGTACGTGCTTGGCGGACTGAAGGCTGGACGTCAGAAGATCCAGTGCGGGACTTTCGAACAGGAAGTCGACCTCGTCGCCGGCGCCACGACGACTCTGACCCTCGCCGAGGTGCGATGAAGTCCGTGCGGCTCATGCTCGCTGCGGGTCTCGCCGCCGCAGCCGCATTGAAGGCCTGGGACCTCCTGAGTGGCGGTGCTCGCGCGGGGACGCTGTTGCCACCCGTGGTTGCGGCCGCGGTCGCCGCTGTCGAAGTCGGCGTCGCCGGCCTGCTCGTCGGCTGTCGCTGGCGGGTAGGCGCCTGGTGCGCCTTGGGGCTTGGTTGGGGGTTCCTCGCTGCCGTCGTCGTGATGAAGGCCACTGGCATCGATGCAGCCAGCTGCGGGTGCCTTGGCCGGCTCGAGGTCAATCGCTGGCAGCACGCCGGCATCGCCGCGGGCATTGCCCTCGCCGCCGCAGGCCTTGTCGTTGCCGATGGCGGGTCAGGTGCCGCGAAGCCGTAGGCAAGCGCCGCCGATCCACGAGCGCGTCGACTGATTCCGCGCAGCGTCGACTCGAGAGCCGACGCGGTTTCGGATGCCGTCGCCTTTCGCCGGCGCTTGGGTGCGGGCTCGTCGCGCTGGCGTCGGGTACTGATCGCAGCCACTCCTCCAGCGGTTGGCGAACGATTGGGCGAGGTCGAACCGTGTCAGGCGCGCCGCGTGCGCATCGCTGACACGACCAGCACGGCGCCGATGATCTCGAGCGCCCCGGCCACGCCGAACGCGATCACGTAGCCGCCGCGTTCGTCGGCGCCGAGCCGCACCAGCATCCCGCACGCCAGCGTGCCGAGCAGGAAGCCGAGCGAACCGGCGCCGTGGAACGCCGCGATCGACGTCGTGCGGCCGATGCCCGGTGCGCGTTCGAGCAGCCACAGCAGCGTCGGCACGAACATCACCGCCGACGCGACGCCGAGACCAGGCATCAGCCACCACATCGCCGCGACCGGCACGACGCCGACCGTCGCGACGCCGAGCCCATAGACCAGGCTGCCGCCGGCGACCAGCGCGGCCCGCGACCACGATTCGGCGAGGCGCCCGAGCGGCCACGACAGCAGGGCGAACGGCAGCAGGAACGCCGCCAGCAGCATGCCGATCGACGGCGGCTCGACGCCGTGCACGCGGCCGAGCAGCAGCGGGAAGCCCGTGGTGAAGAACCCCACCGTGAAGCGATCGACGAACGCGAGCAGCAGCGGCACGCGCACGCCGCGTTCGCGGGACACGACGGCCCACACCTCGCGCAGCCCCGGTCGATGGGCCGTCGGCACGTCGCGCGGCAACCAGGTCCAGGCACCCACGGCTGCGATCGCGAGCACCGCACTCGCGACGTGCAGCGTGCGCAGCGGATCGCTGCGCCCGATCTGTCCGCCGATCGCCGCACCCAGCGCCACGCCGAGCGTGAGCCCGGCACCCACGCAGCCCAGCGCCCGGCCGCGCCGTTCGCCGGCGGCGTCGGCGACGATCCCCATCACCAACGTCAACGCGGTGATGTGGGCCGCACCCTCGAAGACGCGCAGCAGCAGGAACGACGGGAAGCCGAGCGGATGCGCGAGGGCCTGCATCAGCAGCGCATCGAGCAGCAGCGCCGCAGTGCACAGACGTGTTCGGTTGCTGCGTTCGGCGAGCGGCCCGATCCACGGCGCCATCAGCAGGGCGCCGAGCAGGTTCGCCGCCATGAACCACGACGCCGCAGTCGCCGAGACGCCGAAGCGCTCGACGACGAGTCCCTTCAGCACCGGCACCGGCAGCGTCTCCGGCAGCATCAGCAGCAGCGTGACGCTCCCGAGCAGCACGCACGACCGCAGCGGCAGGCCGGTCGCGTGCATCGTCAGCTCGGTACCGCGACCGCCTGCCAGCGCCCGGCGACTTCGACGGCGCGCCCTTCCTCGGCCAGCTTCTGCAGGCCGGCGAGCAGCGAGCGCGCGGCGAACGGGAACAGCTTCGGGTCGGCGTCCCAGTAGACCTTCGGCAGCAGGTCGTCGAGCGATCCCGGACCCTGCTGCAGCGTCTCGACCAGCTTCGCCTCGCGCTGGCGGCGGTGGCGCAGGTACTGCTTCACGAGCCGTTGGCCGTCGCGCATCGCCGGCCCGTGCGCCGGGTACAGCGTCGTCATCGGTTCGGTGGCGAGCCGTTCGAGGCTGCGCAGGTAGGTGGCGAGGTGGCCTTCCGGCGGATCGACGATGATCGTGCTGATCGTCGACAGCATGTCGCCGACGAGCATCGCGCCGTAGCGCGACTCGCGGAAGCACAGGTGGCCGCGGTCGTGCCCGGGCGTGTGCACGGCGAGCAGTTCCCAGCCGGGCTTGCCGTCGGGCGACTTGCCGAGCCGCAGCCGGTGGCCGTCGTCGATCGGCGCGCCGAGGCGGCATCCGGCAGGCAGGCGCGAGAGCGTCAGCGGGTGGCCGCGCACTTCGATGCCGAGGGCGGCGCAGAGCGCGGCGATGCCGCCGACGTGGTCGGGATGGTGGTGGGTGGCGAGGATGCCTGCCACACGCGCGCCGTCGGCGGTCAACTCGCGCAGCAGGTCGAGCAGACGTTGCTGCTCGCCTTCGTGCGGCGAACCCGGGTCGACGACCCACAGTTCGTCCTCGCCGACGACGTAGCAGTTGGTGGTCGTCGCGGGCGGCAGCGTCGGCGTGCGCACGGGGGCGAGCACGACGCCCGGCGAGAACCGCACCTGATGCAGACGGCCCTGCGCGTAGCCGGTTGCCGTCGCGGCGATCGTGCGTTCGAACGTCGCGAAGTCGGGAGCCTCGGCGAGGTGCTCGAGCAGGATGACCACCGGCGGCACCAGCAGCAGGTCGCCGTTGCGCCATGACGCGAGCGCTTGCTGCGGCAGCCACCAGCGGCCCTGCAGCAGTTCGCCGGGCCAGACGTCGGGGCGGCCGCCCGCGGTGCCGCCGACGCACGATTCGAGCGGAACGTGGAAGAACGCGGTGTCGTAGCGAACGGGCGCGAACGGCGGCGTGGTGATCCGGCACAGTTCGCGCAGCGGCGGCGGTGGTGGAGCACCAGCGATGGCGGCGGGCCACGGCGATGGCGCGGCGGGATCCGCGTCGGGGCGTTCGCTGGCGAGCATGCGCTCGCGCAGCGTCGCCAGCGCCTCGCGGTCTGCATGCGCGGGCGGCAGCACGTGGCGCAACAGCCCGACCTCCTCGAACAGTTCCCGGTGCGCGCAGGCCGCGAGCGCCTGGTCGCCGTCGCCGTCTTCCGGGCCGACGGTGCCGCCGGGCAGCGCCTGGTAGCCGCCGAAGAAGCGCAGCTCGGGCGAACGTTCGACCAGCAGCACCTGGCGGTCGCGACCGTCGCCGCGGGTGATCAGCAGGGCTGCGGCAGTGCGGTGCATCCGGGGGGCGAGCAGGCTAGCGAGGGGCGGCCGCGCCGTCGATCGTCCGCCCGTGCCCTCGGCGACGGTCGGCAGGGCCATCGTTGTGCCGTCGCGGGTCGCCCACGCCGAGTGGTCCCTCACGGAAGCGGTCGGCGCGCCGGCGGTCTTGCCGTCGAGTGCGCCGCCGGGAATGCGCACGCGGTCTCCTTCGATCTGCACACGACCTGCATGGGTCGTGGTGCTGGACCTCGTGCGCGCAGCGTGCGTGGGATCGGGGTCGCGCCATCAGCGAGGCGCCGGTTGCACGCCAGTCCCGTCGGCTGAGTGTCCAGCGGCCGCACTCCGGAGCCACAGCGCGTTGCCGTCGGGGTCGCGGTGTCCGACCCGCCGGAACGCGTGAGCCGCGTGGGCGCCGAACGGCAGCACGACCCAGCCGATGCGTCGTAGCACGCGTGCGACGTGGCGCCGATGGTAGGTCACGCCGCAACGCCTCTCGATCAGGGCTGCGATCGCGGCCATCGACCACTGCGCGAGCGCGAAGCCGGAGGCCATGGGCGGGCGCTCGAGGTCGGCCTGGATGGTGGCCAGGGTCACGGCGTCCAGGCTCGGCGGTCGTCCGAGTGTGCGCGGGGCCGTCAACGCCGCGGGCCCGCCCTTGCCGAGTTTGCGGAACCACCGCGTCGCGGTGGCGCGCGACACGCCGAGCCGGCGGGCGACCTCGGCTCGAGTGAGGCCGGTTGCGAACAACCGTGCCGCCGCGGCGCGCCGTTGGTCGGTCGGAGGGTGCATCGCCGCGCATCCTACGCCATCTCGTGTTGCGTCATTGTGCGACTGGATCCGATTGACGGCGCCGACGATCCTCGCGAACACTGCCGCCTTGCCAACGGCGTTCGCGCCCTTGCGCGCATGCCGACAGCACCCATCCGAGAGGCAGTCACATGATCCACGGCGGCAACACGACCATCTACGTGCGCGACATCAACGTCTCGATCGACTTCTACACCCGCGTGCTCGGCCTGCGGTTGCGCATGCGCGCCGGCGACAACTGGGCCGAGATCGACGGTGGCCCGGGCCTGGTCATCGGCCTGCATCCGCCGGAGCCGCCGCACACGCCGGCTCCGGGGACGCCGGGCTCGATCACGATCGGCTTCAACGTCACCGGCAACCTCGACGTGACGGTCAAGACTCTGTCGCAGCGCGGCGTGCAGTTCCACGGACCGATCGTCGACGACCAGCACGTGCGGCTGGCGTTCTTCGCCGACCCGGACGGCAACCCGCTCTACCTGGCCCAGGTCCTGCACGCTGGCGCCCATGGCGGCCCGCCGGCCTGATCGGCGCCGGACGTCGACGGCGATCGTCGCCGGAGTGCTGCTTCCACATGGCCTTGCGCGGCGAGCTCGTCGCGGCGCCGCCGCGCGCAGCGACTACTCGTCGCCGGCCGCGCCGTCCGCGCGCAGCCGCGCGATCGCATCGCGCGTACCGAGCACGACCACCTGCATGCCTTCCTGCAGCACGAAGTCGGGTGTCGCCGCCAGCACCTCGGTTCCCGCAGTCGTCGTCTGCACAGCCATCACCACGACCAGTCCGCGCACCGCCTCGGGCGGCAGCGCGTCGACCGCGAGCCCCTTCCACGCGTCGGGCAGCGGCAACGTGCGCAGTTCGTGGCCCGCCGGCAGCACGACGTCTTCGCCGAACGCGGCGCCGCGGTTGTTGCGCCGCTGCTGGCCGAGCACTTCGTTGCCGAGCGTGGTCAGTACGTCCTGGTGGCGCACGCGGCCCAGCAGCTTCGGCGTCGGGCCGGGCGCGACGACGGCGACCTCGCGCAGTTCCGGGTCGTCGAACAGCGGCATCACCGCGGCGATCGACTGCTCGGGGCGAACGGTGACGAGCGGCCGCGTCAGGTCGGCGGCGATCACGACCGACGTCAGGCTCGGGTCGTTCAGGAAGTTCTTCACGTCCTGCAGCTCGATGCGGCCGATCGGCCCACTCGCGGCGTCGACCACGTAGAGCGTGTCGCCGCGGTGCGCGCCGAGCACCTGCATCACTTCGGCGAACTTCGCGGTGTCCTTCACCGTCAGCGTGTCGCTGCGCAGCACGTCGCGCACGTAGGTCGACCGCAGCGCCAGGTCCTCGATGCCGGCCGGCAGTTCTTCGCCCTTCGCGCGGATCGCGGCCGTGTAGTAGCTGTCGCGGTCGATCAGTGACGCGACGATGCTGGCGACGATGCTGCACAGCATCACCGGCAGCGTCAGTTCGTAGTGACGCGTCAGCTCGAACACGAGCACGACCGCGGTCACGGGCGCGTGCATCGTCGCCGCCGTCAACCCGGCCATGCCGACGAAGACGAAGCTCGCGATCTCCTTGCCGTCGACCGGCGTGAGCAGCCCGGCCATGTGCGCGAACAGCGCGCCGAACGCGGCGCCGATCACGAGGTTCGGCGTGAAGATGCCGCCGAGGCCGCCGGAGCCGACGGTCGCGACGGTGGCGATCAGCTTCCACGCGAACAGCGTCAACACCATCGCCAGGGCCGGCGTGCCGTGCGCGACCTGCTCGATCACGTCGAAGCCGTTGCCCCACGCCTGCGGCATGAAGGTGCCGATGCCGCCGACGATCAGGCCGCCGAGTGCCAGGCGGATCGGCAGTGGTGCAGGCAGGCGGGCGAACGCGCGCCGGCCGACCGCGAGCGAGGTGCGGAACACGATGCCGCCGAAGCCACAGAGCACGCCGAGCAGCAGCGCGGCGAGCACGAGGTTCCACGGCAACACGGCGACGAACTCCGACGTCGCCTCGAAGTGCCCCCGTTCGCCGAGGATCGGCCCACGCACGATGGTCGCCAGCACTGCGGCGAGCACGATCGGCGCGAACACGTCCATCGCGAAGTTGCCGAGCACGACCTCCATCACGAAGATCGCCCCGGTGATCGGCGCGTTGTAGGAGGTCGCCATGCCGGCGGCGACGCCGCAGCCGATCAGCACGGCGCGTGGTCGCGAGCCGACGTGTGTCCAGCGCGCGAGCAGGGACGCGATCGTCGCCGCGATCTGCGAGTTCGCGCCTTCGCGGCCGATGCTGCCGCCCGAACCGATCGTGCACGCCGACGACACGATCTGCGCCAGGCTCTCGCGCATGCGGATCGCGCCCTTGCGCAACTGCACGAGCACGACGAGGTCGGCGAGGCCGAACGGCGGCTTCTTGCCGCGCAGCAGCAGCAGCACGAGGCCGGCGGCGAGACCACCGACGGTCGGCACTAGGAGGATCTGCCACCAGGGCAGCTTCTCGACGGCCGTCGACATCGCCCACTGCGGATCCTGCCGTGCCGCCGCGGGGTCGTTGCCGGTGACGACTGCCTGGATCCACTCGAGTCCGAGCAGGAACCAGCTGCCGAGCGCGCCGCCGATCACGCCGATCACGGCCGCGAGCAGGAAGATCGCGTAGGCGCGCAGCGGCAGGCCCTTCGGCTTCAGCATCGGCGGGGCAAGGGTCGGGTTTGCCCCCTCCAAGGTCAAGCGGCGCGGTGGTCGTCGGCGACGAGTGTGGTGCGGTGCGCGTTGCCGCCAGCGCGTTACCTTCGACGCCTGGACTCCGCCCCTCGCCAGCGTCGATACCGGTCGTACTCCTCCCCATGCATGCCATGCGATCGTCTTCCCGGTCCTTCCTCGTCTGGTCGTCGATCGGCCTGCTGCTGTCGACCGCGGGCTGCGTGTCGGCGTTCGATCCCGAGAACAAGGGCCACGTCGTCGGCTCCGAGGACTACCGGACTCCGTTCGTGGTGACCGGCAAGGGGGCAGTCCGCGTTGTCATGCGCCGCGCCCAGGTCGGCGAGCATGCCGGTGGCGTGCATCGCGCCTGGCGCGCCGAGGCGGAGGGCGGGACGCCGCTCACGGCCTGGCTCACGACGATGCCCATGGTCGACATCGGCGGCGGGCTGCTGCTGCACGTGACTCCCGCCGGCGACGTGTTCGCGTTCGACCCGGGCAGACCGATCGACAGCCGCGACCAGCAGTCGCACGGGGCGATGGGCTGGTACCGCGTCGGCCTGCGCGGCGTCATCGACGGGCCCGTCGACCACGTGAAGTTGTCGCAGGACGGTGGCTACGAAACCGTGCGGGCGGCCGGCGACGCGCAGTGGCTGCGCGTGCATCGTCCGGATGGCTCGCTCGCCGGCGAGCTGGCGATCGGCAAGGGCAGCGCGCGGGCGACCGCCCGCGCCGGCTGGCGGCTGGTCGCGCGCGCCCGCGACGGCGCCATCGTGCTCGTCGACGAGTCGCTGCGGGAGCAGGGGCGAATCGTCGAGCAGGCCGCGGAACCGGGGGAGTGGATCGATCTGGCCGCCGCAGCGCCGCAGGCCTGGTCCGGGCCTTGGCCGTTCGGCCTCGGTGCGGAACGCGAACTCGTCGACGTCGAGGGCAACACGCTGCCTGGACCCTGGAAGCGGATCGTGCCGCTCGCCGACCGCTCGCTGGCCGCGCTGATGCTGATCCAGGCCGACGGCGGGCTGACGCTCGCCGAGCCCGTTCGCGGCGGCCTGCGCGTGCTGATGCGCGACGCGACGTTCGCGTTGGCGCAGTCGCGCATGGTGCCTCGCGAGTACGCGGACGTCGGCTGGGGCGAGCAGAGTCCGGTGCTGTTGGCGGGGCAGAAGGCGGCCGAGGGAACCCGCTACGTGTTGTTCGCGCAACTCGACGGCCTGCTGCGCGGTCCGTTCGACGCGGACACGTCCGAGCAGGCGACCGCGACGATGTGGGAACGGCTCGGTCCGGTCGCGGCGGAACGGCGCGCAGCCAACGAGCGCGCGCGCGCCGCGGTGGCCGCGGCGGCCGCGCAGGAGGCCGCCCAACTGCAAGCTGCCGTCGATCGCAACCTGGCGAAGCTGGACGCGATCGATCGCGAGCAGATCGCCTACTTCGAGGCCCTCAAGGCCGCGGACCTTGCGGCGGCGGGGCGGGCGATCGCGGCGATGGAACGGCACCGCGAGGAGTTCTTCGTGCCGCAGGGCCATGTCCGTACGGAAGCGATGCGCCTGCAGCACGAGCGGGGCCACATCTACTTCCTCGACTGGGAACTGCGCCGCGAGGACCGCTCGATCGAACGGCTCGCCGAGCACGCCTCAGGCTTCTTCTACCAGGGTGGCGTCATCTACGAGCGCTTCTGCCGCGAGGCGAGCCGCCTGCTGCTCGGCTTCGAGGGCGTGTTGTCGCGCGAGTCGTACGACCGGCTGTATCGCAGTTCGTACGGGTTCACGCCGGAGGGCAAGGAGGCGCTGGCGTGGCAGCTCGGCCGCATCGAGCGGCGCGATGCCGAGTCGCGGTATCGGGCGCACCTCGCGGCGGGGCGCTTCGCCGATGCGCACGGGATGGCCTACCAGCTCGGCTTCGAGGGCTGGGTCGAACATCTGCAGACCCAGGCCAAGGGGCGCGTGTCCGACCAGGAGCTCGAGAGCCTGCTGCGCGCGGCAGTGCAGAGGGCGCCGACGCCCGAACTGCAGCGAAAGCTCGAGGCGGCCCACCATTCGCAGTGGGCGGACATGATGGCTGCGCAGGAGCGCGAGCAGCGCGACCGGTTCCGCCGCATCGAGGAGGAGATGCGACGCGCGGCGGCCGATGCCGAACGGGTGCGACGGGCGAACTGGGCCGCCTTCAAGCTGGAAGCGCAGCGGCGCGGCTTCCTCTGGACCGGGAACTGAGGAAACTGATCCCTTGATTGTGCTCGTGAGGTCGAAAGCACACCGTTCCGGGACTCGACCGCGAGTCTCGTTCCTCACCCGGCCTTCTGGAACCCGTCTTGGATGCGTCGCACGCCGGCGACGCACAGCGGATGCAGGCTGCCCAGGCCCCAGTCCTGCCGCCAACGTATGGCATCGGGAAACCGCAGGCTTCGCGGGAGCAGATTCAGGTGCACGGCGGGGCTCTTGTCCTCCTTGTCGCGGTTGAAGCGCTTGCGGATGTAGTTGCGGTAGACCTGGAACTGCTGCACGTGCAGCAGCAGGAACTCGGCCTTCTTTGTGACCAACCAGGACTTGCGGCGCAGGCGTCCGCAGTTGTCGCGCGTCATGGCCAGCGTGGTGTTGATCGGGAACAGCGGGTTGCGCGGGGTCCGGGGGTCCTGCCCTGAGGTCCGCTCATGGGTCACCCGATCGCCGAACACTGCCTTGGCGAGCGTTGCGTAGCTGGCCTTCTCGTCGGTGCGCAGCACCAGGCGTTGGCCTGCCAACTTGTTGTCGAGCTCGCGTAGCACCTGCTCCACGCACTCGCGACTGTGGTCCGCCCGCTTGCCGTGCTTCTTCTCGTCGTGGTCTTGCCAGCGGCGGCGCGCCGTCCCTGCGGCAGCCAGGCGCCGGATCGGGCCCACGG